>Ga0197143_1001496_pt1 | contig 19643 bp, 25 predicted proteins | sample GBS70_MetaG_FD_148603 | JGI IMG/M metagenome (GOLD analysis project Ga0197143, IMG submission 148603) | Sediment microbial communities from Great Boiling Springs, Gerlach, Nevada, United States - GBS 70_MetaG | ecosystem: Environmental > Aquatic > Thermal springs > Hot (42-90C) > Sediment...
TTGCAGAAACTTATACTTTAGGGATATCAGGTGGTGCTTCACTTGGAATTGTAATTGGTCTTTTAAGTAGCAAAATATATTTAATCCCTCTTTTTGCGTTCATTGGTTCTATTTCATCTTTATTTTTAATTCTCTCAATTTCAATAATAAAAAGATTTTCAACATCTTCAATTATACTTGCAGGTATCTCCTTAAATTTTATATTTTCTTCTCTTGTCTTATTTTTAATTTCTGTTTTAAATTATGAAAAATTTCATTCCACAGTTTTGTTTTTATATGGCGACCTTTCCTATTTTTCAACAAAAATTTTAGTTTTTTCAGGTATTTTGATTTTTCTTTGTTTTATATTTTTATATCTTTCTGGAAGGGTTTATGATATTATAAGTATTGATGAAGAAAAGGCAAAAACACTCGGAATAAATGTAATTTTTGAGAAGAATTTAACCTATTTTATTTCATGTCTTATATCATCTTTATGTGTTTCATTATCAGGCATTATTGGTTTTGTTGGTCTTATGATTCCACATATTACAAGAAGTATTTTTGGTTCAATTCATAAAAAAGTTATACCAGGTTCTTTTATAATTGGTGGTAGTTTTCTTATTCTATGTGATACGATTTCAAGAGTAATAATTAGACCTATTGAAATTCCTTTGGGAGTTATAACAGGTTTTTTTGGTGGTATTTTCTTTCTTTTTTTATTATTTAAAGTTGAAAAAATATGGTAGAAATTTATAGAATTGAAAATTTAAGTTTTAATTACGGTAAAAATGAGGTTTTAAAAAATATAAATGTGAGTATTTATAAAGGAGAATTTGTTGGTATAGTAGGTCCAAATGGTAGCGGAAAAACTACTTTATTGAAAATACTTTCAAAAATTTTGCAAGCAAATAAAGGGAAAATTTATTATAAAGGAAAAGAATTAAAAAAAATAAAAAATATTGAATATGCAAGAGAAGTTGGGTATTTGCCCTCAGAAATTGAACTTACTTTTGATATTAAAGTTAAAGATTTTTTAATACTTGGAAGATACCCATTTATAGGAAGATTTAAAAGAGAAACAGAAGATTTCATTTATAAAATAGGTGAAATTTTTAATATTAAAGATTTTTTTGAAAAGAAGATGAGTCAATTGTCAGAAGGAGAAAAGCAAAGAATTTATATAGCACAACTTATGGTTCAAAATCCAGAAACAATTTTACTTGATGAACCAACAAGTCATCTTGATATTGGCTATCAGTTTGGCATTATGGATATTTTGAAAAAAATTAATGATAATGGAAAAACTATAATCTGTATTTTACATGATTTAAATCTTTCAGCATGTTATTGTTCAAAGATAATTTTTTTAAATAAAGGGGAAATTTATAAAGTTGGTAGTCCTGAAGAAGTTCTTACTTATGAAAATATAGAGGCGGTTTATAATACAAAGGTTCTTGTTTATAAAAATCCTTTTACCAATAAAATAAATGTTTTTGGTATTCCATCATATTTATTAAAAAAAATTTGACAAGTAATTTTTTATTGTTATAATATTATATAAACTTTGTGAAAAAAATCACAAAAATGGAAAAATTATACATTAATAAAGAAGAGTGGCAAGGATTTGTAAAGGGAAAATTAAATGGAAAAATAATTTATGCACCTTTTGAAGAAAATAATTCTCTTTTTTATAAAATTGTTAATGAGGAAAATATTGAAAAAATTGTATATAATAGAGTAAGAACAGTGGAACCATTTAAAATATTTCTCTTCCCATTTAAAGAAAGAGTTTTACCAGAGATAGAGAAATTAAATGAGATTATTATTATGGGTGTTACTTCATGTGATTTAAATGGAATTGAAATTCTTGATAAAGTTTTTATGAAAGGAGAATTTAAAGACCCAAATTATAAAAAAAGAAGGGAAAATTTATTTATTATAAGTTTTGATTGTGAAAATCCATATGATAGTTGTTTCTGTTCACTTGTTGGAGTAAATCCATATCCTGAAAAAAATTTTGATTTAAATTTATCTCAAATTGAAAATGGGTTTATTGTTGAAGTAGGAAGTGAAAAAGGAAAAGAGTTTATTGGAAATGATACAAGATTTTATAATGTAAATGAAGGCCAGTTAAAACAATTGGAAGATAAAAGAAAAAAAGTTATTGAAAAGTTAAAAGAGATAAATAGGGAATTTGATTTTAAGAATCTTGATAATTTAAAAGGTTTGGTTGAAAAGGAATATTGGCAGAAAGTTAAAGATATTGATAATTGTGTTTCATGTGGAAGTTGTAATTTTAGTTGTCCAACATGTGTATGTTTCTTGCTTGAAGATACCAGCAATAATGGAGATTTTAGAAAAATAAAAGTTTGGGATAGTTGTCAATTTCCTGGGTATGCAAGAATGGCATCAGGAGCAACACCAAGACCAACTTTATATGAGAGATACGCAAATAGAATTTTGTGTAAATACTGGTATATGTATGAAAATTTTAAAATTATTGGTTGTACTGGATGTGGAAGATGTATAAGTGGTTGTATAGGAGATATTGATAAAAGAAAGGTTATAACAGAAGTTTTAAGAGAAAAAGTGAATGTTTAAAATGGAGAGAAATATTTATCAACCAGTAAAATGTGAGGTAATTGATAATATAAAAGAATCTCCAAATATTAATACAATTGTTTTAAAACCAGAAAAGGAATTTTCTTTTCTTGCAGGGCAATTTGCCTCTTTAACAGTTCCAGGTATTGGAGAAGCACCATTTACTCCTTCATCTTCACCATTTGATAAAGAAAAACTTGAATTTACAGTTATGAAAGTTGGTAGAGTTACAGAAAAAATACATCAATTGAAAAAAGGAGATATTGTTGGAGTAAGAGGCCCTTATGGAAAACCATATCCACTTAGTGAATTTAAAGGTAAAGAAATTTTGCTTGTTGGTGGTGGAGTTGGACTTGCTCCTATAAGGGCTTTATTTCTTGCACTTGTTGAGACATATAAGGACTATAAAAAGATTATTTTTTGCTGTGGTGCAAGAACTCCACAAGATTATATTTACAAGGATAAAATATTTGGTGAATGGCAAAATTTATGCGAAAAAATACCTTTATCATTCAGAATAACTGTAGATAAGAAAGATGAAAATTGGAAATATATGGAAGGAGTTGTTACTTTGACTCTTGATGGACTTGATATAGATGTGAAAAATGCTGTTAGTGTTGTATGTGGTCCACCTATAATGATGAAATTTACAACTCTTAAACTTCTTGAGATTGGTTTTTCTGAAAGTAGCATTTATCTATCAATGGAAAGGAAGATGTATTGTGGAGTTGGCCATTGTAGACACTGTTTAATAGGAGATTTATTTGTTTGTAAGGATGGGCCTGTTTTTAAATATAGTGAAATAAAGGATAAACCAAATATATGGGTATAAAATGAAAAAACTATTTATTGATTATGATAAGTGTTTAAGATGCGAAAAATGTGAAGTAAAATGTAGTTATATTATGCATCCAGAAAATAATGGTATAAATTCTTTAAGAGAAGAGATAGCATTTTTACTTGCATGTAGAAGATGCCAAGACCATCCATGTATAAATGTTTGCCCAACAGAGGCACTTAAAAGGGAAAAAGAAATAAATAAGAGAAGCAACATTTTGTGTATATCCTGTAAAAGTTGTATGCTTGCTTGTCCTTTTGGAACAATTCTTTTTGATATAATCCCTTATCTTGTAAGTAAGTGTGATTTATGCAAAGGTAGATTGAAAGAGGAAGAAGTGCCTTTATGTGTTAAAACATGTAAATATGATGCAATAAAATTTGTTGAAGAAAGTGAAATTGAAGAAAAAGAGGATGTTTATAAGATTGGAGATAATTTAATTGTTAAAGTTTATAGTTATATTGAAACATATGGATTGAAAAAATGAATATGATTTATTTTTTTGCTTGGTTTATTTTTTCTTTTATTGTTTTAAGTATAATTGGACTATTAGTTTGGTGGATAGATAGAAAAATTACTGCAAGAGTTCAGTGGAGAGTTGGACCTCCATGGTATCAGAATTTTGCTGATTTTATTAAGTTAACAGGAAAGGAAGTTTTAATACCAGAAGGAAGTAATAAATTTATTTTTGTATTTGCACCTATTCTTTCTGTTATTGCTTCAACTATATGTGGTTCAATAATTTTGTTTGTTTTAATGAATAGTTTTGGTTTTGGAGGCGATTTAATTCTTTTTGTTTATTTACTTACAATTCCTTCTTTATCAATCATTCTTGGAGGAAGTGCTTCTGGAAATATTCTTGCATCTGTTGGTATAAGTAGGGAATTGAAATTACTTTTATCATATGAACTTCCATTTATATGTGGTATTATAATCCCTGCATTAAAAGCAAATTCAACAACTTCTTTAATTGAGATACTTAAATTCCAGCAGATAAATGGTTCAAATATTTTGTCTTTTTCTGGAATTATTGGTTTTGTTATAATTCTGATTGCATCTATTGGAAAACTTGGACTTGTTCCATTTGACCTTTCTGAAGCAGAAACAGAAATTGCAGGTGGTTCTTTAATTGAATATTCTGGGATTTTACTTGGATTTTATAAACTTTCAAAAGCAATTTTATTTGTTGTTGTTCCTTTATTTATTGTAATTCTTTATCTTGGAGGAACACAAATAACAGGTTTTGGTAGTTTTTTAATTTTTGTTTTAAAATATTTAATTGTTGTAATTTTAATAACTTTAATAAGAAATACAAATCCAAGATTGAGAATTGACCAGGCATTAAAATTTTTCTGGGGTTGGTTAACTTTAATAGGGATAATTGGAATTTTAATTACATTAATGGAGTTTTAAAATGAATTTAAAACTGAAAGCATTAAAGAAAAGTTTATGGGTATATCATGTAAGTGCAGGTTCATGTAATAATTGTGATATTGAAATACTTGATTTATTAACTCCAAGATTTGATGTTGAAAGATTTGGGATTATTCTTGCTGCAAGTCCAAGACATGCAGATGTTTTATTATGCACAGGTATTGTAAATAAAAAATGTGTTGAAAGGGTTAAAGAGGTATATGAACAGACACCAAAACCATGTGTGGTGGTGGCAGTTGGTTCATGTGCCTGTTCTGGTGGAATTTTTAGGGATGGTTATCAAATGGCAGGGCCATTGGATAAAATTATTCCAGTTCATGTTTATATACCAGGATGTCCTCCAAAACCAGAAGCAATTATAGCAGGTATTGTTAAATTTTTGAAGGAGTTGAAATGATTGATAAATTAAAAGAAAAACTAAAAGATATAATAAAGGATATAAAAATACATAATGAAAAAAAGATTTATTTAACAATTGATAAAAATGACTTAAAGAAGGCAGTTAATATTATTTTTAATGAAATGGGTGCAAGGTTTCAGACAGTATCAGGTATAGAAAATTTTAATAATTTTGAACTTTTATACCATTTTTCTTTTGATAAAGAAGGAGGAATTATTGTTTCTTTGAGAACATTTACTGAAAAAGAAAAACCTGAAATTGAAAGTTTAACCGGTTTAATTCCAGGAATTGCTTGGATTGAAAGGGAAATATGGGAATTGCTTGGAATAAATTTTGTAGGTCATCCTAATTTAAAGCACTTTTTATTAAGAGAGGACTGGGAAGAGAATTATTATCCATTAAGGAAAGGAGTTAAAACAAATGGCAAATAGAAAGGTTTTAGTTCCAATTGGTCCATATCATCCGCTTCTTGAAGAACCAGAATATTTTCAACTTTATTGTGATGGAGAGGATGTGGTTGATGTTGAATGGATTGCTGGATATAACCATAGAGGGATTGAAAAACTATCTGAATCAAAGCATTACGATCAGGTAACATTTCTTGTTGAGAGAATATGCGGAATATGTTCAACTTCTCATCCAATTGCTTACTGTAATGCAATGGAAGATTTAGCAGGAATTGAAATACCTGAAAGAGCAAAATATATAAGAAATATAATTGGAGAACTTGAACGAATTCATAGTCATTTATTATGGTTTGGACTTGCTGGTCATTTCCTTGGTTATAATACTGTTTTTATGTGGGTATGGAAATATAGAGAAGGTATACTTGATATGTTTGAAATGATAACAGGAAATAGAAACCATTATGGTATGCTTAAAATTGGTGGAGTAAGAAGAGACATTGAAGATGAGGATATTCCAATATTAAAGAAAACATTATCACAAGTAAAAGGGAAAATACAGATGCTCACAGAAGCAGTTTTGGATGACCCAGTTCTTGCTGCAAGATTAAAAGGAGTTGGAGTATTGACAAAAGAAGATATTAAAAATTATGGAGCAGTTGGACCAATAGCAAGAGCAAGTGGAGTAGATATAGATGTAAGAAAAGATGACCCATATGCTGGATATAATCTTGTTGAATGGAAAGTAATAACAACAGAAAATGGGGATGTTTTTGATAAAACAGTTGTTAGATTACTTGAATGTTTAGAAAGTATAAAGATAATTGAGCAATCGCTTGATGCTATAAAGGGTAAAAAGGGCCAAATATGTAAGGAAGTAAGGGAAATACCAGAAGGAGAAGGAATAGGTCATCATGAAGCACCAAGAGGAGAAGTTTTCCATTATGTAAGAAGTGATGGAACAAATAGACCAGTAAGACATAAAATAAGATCACCAAGTTATGTAAATATTCCAACATTTAAAGCAAGTTGTATAGGAGAGACAATTGCTGATGTTTGTATAATTCTTGCAGGAGTTGACCCATGTTATTGTTGCACTGAAAGGATTTCTGTTTATGATAAAGATAAAAATAAAAAAGTTTATGAATTTTCAGACCTTGTTAAAATGTCAGTAGAAAAGACAGAAAAAATAAAAAAGGAAATTGGTAAAGAGGGGAAATTATGGAAAAAATTATTATAAATCTTATTTCATATGGTTTTGTTGGTGGACTTATTTTGAGATTTATACCTTCAAGAATTAAATATTTAAAAGAAGTAATTGGTATTCTTTTTTCACTTGTCTTTTTAAATTTTTCTTTACAGACATTCTTCCAATCTACTTATTACATTTCTGAACTATTCTGGATTGATAAATTTTCTTCTTTTATTTCAATATTTATCTCACTTTTTACATTACTTACACTTATTTATGGTATTTCTTATTTGACTGATTTTGAAAACTCAAATAGGTATTATTCATATATTTTGTGGAATCTTTCTTCTTCAATAGGTGCTGTTTTTTCAAATAATTTAATACTTTTTGCAGTTTTCTGGGGATTTTTAGCAATTGTTCTTTATTTACTTTTAAATATTTTTGAACCTGAAAATTCTTATCCTTCAAAAAAAACAATGATTATTGTTGGTGGTAGTGATTCATTTTTACTTTTTGGAATTTGTGGTCTTATTTACTTAACAGGTAAATATTCAATGAGTGATATAAAAATTTTAATAGCAAGTGGACTTGAAATAGGGATTTTCTTTTCTCTTATTTGTGCTTCATTTGCAAAGGCAGGATGCATGCCATTACATACTTGGATTCCTGAAATTTCTGAAAAGACACCATCAATAATTATGGCATATTTACCCGCATCTCTTGATAAACTTCTTGGGATTTATTTCTTTTCAAGGATTCTATTAAATATTTTTGAATTTCAAGAAGCACTCCATTCAGGATTATGGTTTATATTAAGATTATTTGGTTCAATTACTATTGTTGCTGCAGTTTTAATGGCAATTGTTCAACATAATATGAAAAAACTTTTGTCTTATCACGCTGTAAGTCAAGTGGGATATATGGTTCTTGGAATAGCAAGCACAACACCTTCAGGAATTATAGGAGGATTATTTCATATGTTGAATAATGCTATTTATAAATCACTCTTATTCTTTGGAGCAGGTAATGTAGAGAAAAAAGTAGGAGAAGTTGAACTTGAAAAACTTGGAGGTTTGGGTAAATCTATGCCTATAACTTTTTTGACATTTTTAATTGGTTCTCTTTCAATAAGTGGTGTTCCTCCTTTTAATGGATTCTTTTCAAAATATTTAATATATCAGGGACTTTTTGAAGGAGCAAAGAGTGGTGATTTTTCATGGACTATTTGGATTATATGTGCAATGATTGGTTCTGCTTTAACTCTTGCAAGTTTCTTAAAAATTGTTCATTCTGTATTTCTTGGACATATCAAAAAATATGAAAGAGAAATTAAAGAGGTTAGTTTTCCAATGTTATTCACACCTATAATTCTTTCTCTATTATGCATACTTTTTGGTTTCGGATTTTTATATCCTGTCAAAATTTTTGAGAATTCAACAAATCTTATTATTGAAAAAGATTTCAGTGTGTTTTTACCTGCATTAACACTTATATTAATTTCTCTAATTATTGGGTTTATTATCTCAGGAATATTTGCAGGAATAAAAGGAAGAAAAGTTAGTAGTTTTGTTGGTGGAGAGAAAAAATTAAAAGAAATGGAAATGAGTGGAACAGAATTTTATAAGACAATTGAAGAAGTTGGATTTTTTTCAAAGATGTATAAAGGAGCAAGAGAAAAAATTTTTGATTTATATGATGATGTAAAAAGAATTATTTTTTATTTTGCAGAGGGCATAAGAAAAACACATACAGGAGTTTTACCAACTTATTTGACATGGATTTTATTTGGTTTTATAGTTTTATTTATATTATTTATGAAACTTTGAGGTAAAAAATGGAAATAATTATTGGAACTTTGCTTGTTTTCATGATAATAGGCAGTATAATATCTCTTGAGACAAAGGATCTGCTTTCTGCAATAATATCACTGACTGCTGTTGGATATTTTGCTTGCGTTGCATTACTTTTTCTCAAAGCACCTGATATAGCATTAACCCAGATGGTTGTTGAGGTTTTGTCTTTAATTATCTTAATTCGTGCCACAATTAGAAGAGACCTAACAACAATTGAAGAAGATAGAGACTTTTTTGGTCTTATAACAACTTTTGCACTTATTTTTGTATTTTTTATATTTGGAATGGAAGCATTAAGATATTTACCACCTTTTGGAACTCCCTCTTTTACCTTAAATAGTAATTCTCCTTCAAATAGATACTTATTAAATGGATTAAAAGAAACAGGAGCAGCAAATATTGTAAGTTCAGTTATTCTTGATTATAGGGGCTATGATACTCTTGGAGAGGCAACTATTTTATTTACTTCAATTCTTGGTGCACTTGCTATTTTAAGGGTTTATGCAAGAAAAAGGAGTAAAAATGAATGAAGAAAAAGGAATGAGTTTAATTGTTAAAACAGTTACAAGATGGCTTAAAGGTTTTATATTTTTATTTGGTGCTTATATCGTTGTTTATGGACATTTATCCCCTGGTGGAGGATTTCCAGGTGGAGTTGTTTTTGCTGCTACTTTCATTTTGATTACACTTGCTTTTGGAAGAGAATATGCTTTAAGGAAAATGGGTAAAATTCTTGCTTCTGAACTTGACAGTTTAGGTGCCTTATTATTTTTACTGATTGCTTTGCTTGGAATTCATTATGGTGGTACATTCTTTTTAAATTTTATAGAAAAAAATCATCCATCAGGAAATTTCAATTTATTTTCAGCAGGCACTATTCCTTTATGTCAGATAAGTATTGGGATAAAAGTTGGTGCCTGTTTATTTATGATATTTATAATTCTTGCAGTTGTAAGGGTTATTTTTGTAGATGGAAAAGGGAAACTTATAACAACTGAAAAAAAGGAGAAAAAATGATTTATTACTTATGTTTTGTAGTTTTTCTAATTGGTCTTTATGGTGTGACATGTAAAAAAAATATTGTTAAAATTATAATTGGATTTACACTTATGGAATACGCAGTTAATTTATTTTTAATCTTACTTGGATATAGAAAAGAAGGAATACCACCAATTTTGAGTAAGGGTCAGGATATCTTTGAATTTTCAAAAAAGGCAGTTGACCCATTACCACAGGCACTTGTTCTTACAAGTATAGTTATAGGTCTTGGTGTTTTATCTTTAATGGTAGCAATTGCTATAAGACTCTATCAGAGATATGGAACTTTTGATATAACAGAAATAAAAAAATTAAAAGGATGAAGAAATGAATATTTTACCTGTATTTGTTGCTTTACCTTTTGGAGTTGCATTCTTTATACCTATGGTTTCAAGGAAATTAAAATGGGTTCCAGATGTTTTAGGTAATATTACAACATTTATACTTCTAATTTTGTCTCTTATGACGATGAATCAGGAATTTGTTTATCATATCGGTGGTTGGAAGCCACCTATTGGAATTGTATTTGTTCTTGATGGTCTTTCTTGCCTTTTACTTATAATTATAAATTTGATTGGATTTATGGCTACATTATTTTCGGTTGAATATATAGAAAAAAGATATACTTCAAAATTAAGATATTATTCACTTTTCCTTTTAATGATAGGTGGAATGAATGGAACTGTTCTTTCAGGAGACCTTTTTAATTTATTTGTATTTATGGAAATTTCTGCAATTTCTTCTTATGCTTTAGTTGGTTTTGGATGTGATGCAAGAGAACTTGAGGCAAGTTTTAAGTATCTTGTAATGGGAAATGTTGCAAGTTTATTTATTCTTTATGCAGTTGCTTTATTATATGGAAAGACAGGTTCATTAAATATTGCGGATGTTGCAAGAATATTGAGAGAAATACCATACGATAATTTAATTGGATTTGCTTTTGTTTTACTTATTGGTGGATATATGGTTAAGGCAGCACTTGTTCCTTTTCATGCATGGCTTCCTGATGCTCATCCATCTGCTCCTGCTCCAATAAGTGCTATGCTTTCAGGGGTTGTTATAAAAGCACTTGGTACATATGTAATTACACGTTTAATTTTCAATCTTTTTGGTTTTAATCAAATTATAAGTAATCTTTTAATTTATATTGGAATTATTTCAATGATTTCAGGTGTTTGTCTTGCTATTTTACAATCTGATTTAAAACGACTTCTTGCTTATTCTTCAATTGAACAGATGGGATTTATAATTGTTGGACTTGGCCTTGGAACACCTCTTGGAATTTTAGGTGGAATTTTCCATCTTTTTAACCATTCTTTGTTTAAGTCATTACTATTTCTTGATTCAGGAGCAATTGAATATGAAACAGGAACAAGGGATTTAAATAAAATGGGATTATTATATAAAAAGATGCCAATTACTTCATTTTCAACTTTAATTGGTTCTTTATCAATCAGTGGAATTCCTCCATTAAATGGTTTCTGGTCAAAGTTAATTATAATTCTTGCAGCAATTAAAGCAGGTAGACCAATTGTTGCATTATGGGCAGTAATAGGTAGTATATTAACTCTATCTTTATTTATAAAAGTTTGTAGATATTCCTTATATGGAAAAGGAGAAAAGTTTGATGAAGAAAAATTTAAAAATTATAAAGAAGTTGGAAATTTAATGATTGTCCCACTGATTGTTTTATCTATTTTATGTATTTTTACAGGGCTTCTTTTAATCGGTGGAGAAAATGGAATTTTTGGTCCAGTAGTTGATGTTATTAATGGAGGAGTTTTACAATATATAAATAAGGTACTTGGGAGTTAAAAAATGAAAAAAGGAGTATTAATTGTTTTATTATTTATTGCTTGGATTTTTCTTGTCTGGCCGTTTAGTAAATTTGGTGTTGATTATCAAAGTATAATTGCAGGAATTTTTATTTGTATTATATGTGGCTTAATTTTTGGTGAAGGGTTTACTGAAAGTCCTCATAAATTTTTTGGAATTAAAAGATATTTCTGGGCTATTTTGTATATCCCTGTTTTAATATTTTGGTGTATTGTTGCAAATTTAGATGTTGCATATAGGGTCTTACATCCAAATTTACCAATTAGACCCGGTATTGTTAAAGTTAAAACAAAATTAAGAAGTAAAAGTGGATTAACTGCACTTGCAAATTCAATTACATTAACCCCGGGAACAATGAGTGTTGAAATTGACCCAGAAGGATATTTGTATGTTCACTGGATATATGTAAGGTCAAATGATATTGAAAAGGCAACAGAAATTATAGTTAGAAGATTTGAAAAAATTTTAGAAAGGATATTTGAATGATAGTATATTTATTTACTGTGCTTTTATTCTGTAGTTTTTTGTGTCTATATAGGATTTCAAGAGGGCCTACTCCTGCTGATAGAGTTGTTGGTATAGATATACTTGGAATAATTGTTGTTAATTTTGCAGCAATTGTAAGTTATATAACAAAAATAGATTTTTACTTAAATATTTCTCTTTCTTGGGCTTTATTGAGTTTTATAGGAACAATTGCAGTAAGTAAATTTCTTGAAGGTAAAGGGTTTGATGAGTGAGGTGAAAAATGAGAGAAATTTTAAGTTTATTTTTAATGTTTATAGGAGGGTTATTTAATTTATTTGGATGTATTGGTTTGGTGCGACTTCCTGATGTTTATAATAGATTACAGGCATCAACAAAATGTGTAACTCTTGGAACTTGCTGTATTTTACTTGCTGTTTTAATTTCAGGTCCAGTAAATATCTCATTAAAGGCATTTTTAACGATTATTTTTGTCTTAATAACTGCACCAACAGCAGCACATGCAATTTCAAGAGCAAGTCATAAAGCAGGGGTAAACTTGTGGGAAGGTAGTGTTTGTGATAAATTAAAAGAGGAGAAAAAATGAAAAAACCAAAAATAAGGGAATTAAAGGAAGCAATAACAAGTTTAATTTCAAAACCATATACAACAAAATTTCCTTATGAAGAACATAAACCATTTCCAAGATTTAGAGGAAAACCCAAGTATAATGAAGAAAAATGTGTTGGATGTGGAGGTTGTTTTCAGGTATGTCCTTCAAAAGCAATTGATATGATAGATGATATTGAAAATAGAAAAAGGATTTTAATTCATAATCCTGATAAATGTATCTTTTGTGGCGAATGTGAGAGAAATTGTATAACAAAGGAAGGTATAAAATTAACAAATCAGTTTGATATTTCATATTTAAAGGAGTCCGATGAGGTGAAGGATAGGATTGAGCATAATCTTGTTGTATGTGTCTCTTGTGGAAAGGTTATAGGTACAGAAAAACATATAATGTATCTTTATAAAAAACTTGGTAATCTTGCATTTAGCCAACCAAATTTAATAAATGAAATGATAAAAAATTTGAATATAAAGACAGAATACGAGGAAAAATTTGTTCCACCAATTCAGAGAACAGATATACTTAAAGTTGTATGTCCTAATTGCAAGAGGATTGCCTTTATATCTGATGAAAAGAAAGAATTAAAGGAATAAGTTTTTAAATCTCCTTTTTAAAACAGAATCTTTTAAAATTTCTTTAAACTCGTATGGTATTTCCTTAATATTCTTTATTTTCAAGATCTTTAATTCTTCAGGTAATCTTAAATTTATTTTTTCTGTTTCTTTTAAATTTTTATTAAAAGGGCATACTTCTTGACATATTTCACACCCAAAAATTTTATTTCCTTTTTTCACATACTCTTCTTCAATTTCACTAAATTTATTTTTTTTCTCAATTGTTAAATATGATATACATTTTCTCGCATCAACAATCCCTTCTTTTATAATAGCACCTGTTGGACAACTATCAATACATTTTCTACAATTACTACACAAATTTTCCATTTCTTTATCAGGTTCAATTTCTTTGTTAATTATAACTTCACTCAAAAATATAAATGAACCAAAATCTCTATTTATAATTAATGAATTTTTCCCTATAAAACCAATTCCTGATTTTTTTGCCCAATATTTTTCAAAAACAGGTCCTGAATCAACAAAAAATTTATATTCCAAATCTTTAATTAATTTTTTTAATTCTTTAACAAATTCTTTTAACATTCTTTTTATTTCAATGTGATAATCAATTTTTGTTAAGTATCTTGGAAATAAACAAATTTCGGGTATTTCAGTGTAATAATTTATTCCAACAGATATAATTGTCTTCGCATTAGGTAAAATTTTTTGGGGATCAAATTTTTTTTCAAGATTTTTTTCAAGATACTTCATTTCACCATTATATCCATTTTTTAACCATTCCATATAGAAATTGATAAAATTCTCTTCAATTTTTTCTATTTTTGAAAAACCAATTAAATCAAATCCAATATTTTTTGCAATTTCTTTTATCTTTTTTTTCATTTTAATAGAGAAGATTATTTATATGTTTTTTCAAAATGTGAAATAAAGGACTTGCTATATTTAATTTTTCGCCACCAATTTTTATTTTTTATATACCATTCAATTGTAAAGGCAAGACCCTTTTCAAAATCAGTTTCAGCACTCCAACCAAGTTTTTTTATTTTTTCACATTTTATACTATATCTTCTATCATGGCCTGGTCTATCTTTAATAAACTCAATTAAATCTTCACTTTTTCCTAAATATTTTAAAATTTTTTTTGCAATCTCTATATTAGGGATACTAAATTCTGAACTAACATTATAAATTTCTCCTTCCTTCCCTTTATGAAGAATTATATCTATTGCTTTACAGTTATCAAGAACAAAAATCCATTCTCTTATATATAAGCCATCCCCATAAATTGGAAGTTTTTTATTTTCAATTGCATTTGTTATCATTAAAGGGATAAATTTTTCAGGATATTGATATGGTCCATAATTGTTGCAACTTCTTATAATATTTACAGCAACTTTATATGTTTTAAAAAAAGAAAGAGTTAATAAATCTGCACTTGCCTTACTTGCTGAATATGGATTTGATGGATTTAAATTTGAATTTTCCTCAAAACTTCCTTTCTCAATACTTCCATAAACTTCATCTGTTGAAATTTGAATAAATCTTATATTCTTTTTTTTACAAATTTCAAGTAAATTAAATGTTCCCAAAATATCTGTTTTTAAGAAAATCTCTGGTTGGTAAATTGACCTATCCACATGAGATTCTGCAGCAAAATTTACAATAACATCATAGTCATCTATAAATTCCTCAAGGTCCTTCTCACATATATCTTTTTTCAAAAATTTATAATTTGGATTTTTCTCAATATCCTTTAAATTTTCAAGATTTCCCGCATAAGTTAGTTTATCAATATTTAAGATTTTATAAGAAGGATATTTTTCAAGTATATATCTAATAAAATTAGAGCCAATAAATCCACATCCACCAGTTATTACAATTTTCATCTTTTTCTTTTCTCCATTTCTGCTACAAGTATATTTGCTTTCAATAGTGAATCAAAAGTTCCAGCATCTGTCCACCATCCATCAAGTATTCCATATGTAAGTTGTCCCATTTCAAGATATCTATTATTAACATCTGTAATTTCAAGTTCTCCTCTTTCCGATGGTTTTAATGTTCTTATAATATCAAATACCTGATTGTCATACATATAAATTCCTGTTACAACAAAATTTGAAGGGGGATTTTTTGGTTTTTCAATTATTCTTACAATTTTCCCATCTTTTATTTCAGCAACTCCAAACCTTTCTGGATTTTCAACTTCTTTTAGTAATATTCTTGCTCCTTTTTCTTGTTTTTCAAATATTTCAACTTCTTTCTTTATACTTTTTTCAACAATATTATCACCAAGAATAACAACTATCTTATCATTTTCACAGAAATATTCAGCCAAAGACAAAGCAGCAGCAATCCCACCTTCACCTTCTTGGTAAACAAAACTTAAATGAGAAAGTCCAAATTCTTTTCCATTTCCAAGTAATCTTAAAAAATCACCTGCAGAATTTCCACCTGTGACAATAAGTATATCTTTAATTCCAGCTTCCACAAGAGTTAAAATTGGATAGTAAATCATCGGTTTATTATAGACAGGAAGAAGATGTTTATTTGTCACTTTTGTTAATGGATATAAGCGAGTCCCAAGTCCTCCAGCAAGAACAACTCCTTTCAATAATTCCTCCTTTCCCAGTTATAAGGTATTTTGTCTGTATTAAATGGTAATCTTAATTCATCAGGATTTTCATAATTATAGACATTTGTGGGAATATTTAAAATAATACACTCTTGTTCGCTTATACATTTAAATCCATGCCATACCAATTTTGGTATATGAATTAAAATAGGATTGTATTCTCCTACAAAAAATTCATTTATTTTCTTATATGTTTTACTCCCTTCTCTTAAATCGCATAAAACAATTTTTGCCATTCCTTTTATACATGTTAAATTATCATCCTGAAACTGGTGTGAATGCCATGCTTTAATAACTCCTGGATAAGCAGTAGTAATATAAACCTGTCCAAACTTTTCAAAAATATCATCATCACTTCTTAAAATTTCAAGCAATTTCCCTCTTTCATCCGGTATATATTTAAGAATTTTTATTTTTACACCATCTATAAGTTCCATTTTTATATTTTACCATAAAATTTTTCATATATTTCTTTTTTTATTTTAATGTCACCAAGTATTGAAGGGAATGGTTGATTTTCTTGTAAATTTTTATCTTTTGGGTCAGGAGACCAATTATCATTTTCATATTTTTTCCTAATTTCTTCTTTTCTAAAATCAGGAATTTCCAAAGGTATACTTCCAGAAAGGGCACTTTTGTAACCAATAATTCCTGGTAAAGTCATATCCATTGCTTTATAAACATCTATTTTGGGCCTTTCCTTTCTTTTAATACTTTTAATAAAATCATAAAGAACAAAAAAGTCAGCACCACCATGACCTGTTTTCTTTGCAACTTTAAATTTTTTATATTCTGGTTTATAACTTTTTAATTTTGGTTTTTCAAATAGTTTTTGGAAATGAACATTTAATATATCTGTATCTCTCCATCTATTATTTTCCATCATCCCTTCTGTTCCATAAATTCTATACCATAAGGAATCATGAGGTCCAACACTCCAAGATATTATCCTTAAAATTGCATTATTTTCCATTTTAATAATCAAAATCCCCCAATCATCTCCCTTTCTGCCAAATTCTCTACTCAATAAATTTGGAACAATAAAACCACTTACGCTAATAGGTTTTAAATCTGTAATTGTTATGAATGGACCAAGAGAATGTGTAATATAATAAGTTGAGGGTAACCAATTTCTCCAATGTTCTGGTGAATTTGTTAACAAATGCCAAATTTGAGAGCAATCATGAATATATTCTCCTTCTCCATATCTTAATTCTCCAATTTTACCTGACTTATAAATTTTTTCCATTTCAAGTATATAACTTAAATAACAACAATTTTCTCCAAACATATAAAAAATATTATTTTTTTCTGCTTTTTCAACCTCTCTACATAGTTTTACTCCCTCTGAAAGTGTTTTACAGGCAATTACTTCAGATAAAATATGTTTTCCTGATTTTAATCCTTTAATAGCATATGGAACATGTTCAGTGCAATAATTTGCAACAACAAGAATATCAAAATCGTATTCAATAAATTTGTCAAAATCACTAAAAGTTGGTATTTTTTCTTCTTTTAAATTTTTTAACCTTTCTTCGTTATAATCACAAACACCAAAAACTTCCACATTAGGCAATAAAGAAGCGACATATTTATAGGAAAGACCTCTCCTTGCTCCAAATATCCCAATTTTAATTTTTTTTGCCATTTTTGTCTCCTTTAAATTCCAAAAAAATTAACTGAATTTTTAAATATTATATCTGCGACTAAATTTTTATCAAATATTTTTAAATTTGCAATCTCTTCAACAATATACTTTACCATAAAAGGTTCGTTTCTTTTTCCTCTATATGGAACAGGTGCAAGAAATGGAGCATCAGTTTCAACCATAATTTTTTCAATAGGATAATTTTTTGCTACTTCTCTCACATTTTTTGCATTTTTGAAAGTTAAAATACCTGTAAATGATATAAAAAATCCTTTTTTATTACAATATTCTGCAAGTTGGCTATCTCCACCAAAACAATGAAATACAACCTTTTTGGGCATTCTTATTTTTTCAATTAAATCTATAAGTTCATTTTTACTTTCTCTTTGATGAATAATTAAAGGAATATTATATTTGCCTGCAATTTCTATTTGTCCTATAAAAAAATCTTTTTGCTTTTCTTTATTTTCTTTAGAATAATAAAAATCAAGACCTGTTTCTCCTATTGCTTTAACCTTTTCTAATTTTGCAAGTTTTTCAATCTCTTTTAAATCTTTTATATTATATTCAGATACATCAAGTGGATGAATACCAACTGAAGAATAAATAAAATCATACTTTTCAGAAATTTCAATTACTTTTTTGCTGCTTTCTATATTAGTTCCAACATTTAAAATATATTCAACATTACTTTCTTTTGCTCTTTTTATAACCTCGTCTCTATCATAATTAAATTGTTCAAAATCAAGATGGCAATGAGTATCAAAATATTTCATCTATTTTTCTCAAAATCTTCAATCAATTTTAAATCATAAATATCTATTTCTCTTTTAGTTTCAGTTTTCATTTTTTTTATCAATTCAAGAGAAGCGACAGGTAATTTTAAATTACCAAATTCAATATAATTTATATTTTTTTGTAAATTTAAATTAAAGGTTTCTTCTTTTTCAATAAAAAAATCAAACATTTCTCTTCCTTTTTCATCAGAAAAAGTAATCCATTGACCTACAATATATTCTGGATTTTCAATTTTAAATATATCTTCTTGTTCACTTTTAAATCTTTCTTGTTTGAAAATTTTAAATAACTTTTGAATAATTTTTCTATCTGCTGGTATAACAATATCAATATCTAAAGTTGTTCTTGGTATTCCATATAAAACAAGAGCCATTCCTCCAACAATATAAAATTCTATTTTTTCATTTTGAAGTTTTTTTAATATTTTAAAGATTCTTTTTTCAAGTGCTTTTTCCATCTATTCCTATATTTTTGGAATATTTTTTTCTTTTTTTCGGGTAAATTCTCATAAATAAACCAGCCATAAGATAAAGACCATAACATTCTTTCTTTGGGACTTAATTTTTGAAATTTTTTAATATCCATCTATTACACTTTTTATCTTTAATGAAAAATCTACTGCTTTTGCTGAATGAGTAATATATCCAACTGAAATTCTATCAATTTTTAAATCTTTAATTTTATCAAGTTTTCTTATATTTATATTTCCACTTACTTCAATTTCGCAATTTTTTCTATTTTTAAACTCACAGAATTTTTTTATATCACTTACTTTTGCATTATCAAACATTATTATATCAACCCCTTCATTTAAAGCAACAAGTGCTTCTTTATAACTTTTAACCTCTATTTCAATTTTAAATTTACCCTTTAAATATTTTTTCACTCTTTTAATTGCAAGTTTTATTGCCGAAATTTTATCAATTTTTTCTTTTTCCATAATTCCTTTTATATGATTATCCTTAATTAAAACCATGTCATAAAGTCCATACCTGTGATTTTTGCCACCACCTACTTTGACTGCATATTTTTCAAGGACTCTTAAATTTGGGATTGTTTTCCTTGTATCATATATTTTAATTTTTGTTTTTGAAGCAATTTTCCTTGTTTCTGTTGCAATTCCAGATAAATGTTGTAGAAAATTTAAAGCAGTTCTTTCTCCCATTAATAATTCTTTTATTGGTCCTTTGATTTTACCAACGATTACATTTTTTTTAATAAAATCACCATCTTTAAAATTGAAGTCAAAAGAAAAATCAGGTGAAAGAGAAAGAAAAACTTTTTTAAAAATCTCAATTCCACATAAGACGCCA
>Ga0197143_1001497_pt1 | contig 19626 bp, 23 predicted proteins | sample GBS70_MetaG_FD_148603 | JGI IMG/M metagenome (GOLD analysis project Ga0197143, IMG submission 148603) | Sediment microbial communities from Great Boiling Springs, Gerlach, Nevada, United States - GBS 70_MetaG | ecosystem: Environmental > Aquatic > Thermal springs > Hot (42-90C) > Sediment...
TATTTGACATAAACTTTCACAATGCGTATATAGGGGACACATCTTTGGGGAAGTTGATAGCCGTTGCTGGGATATTGACGACTTACAACAATTTGAGGGAGATAATAAACGTGAGTGGTTATAGCACGTTAGGTTTTGTTGGAGTTCCTTCACCGATAGTTTTAACCATATCGGATGTTGGTGAGATTTATGAGGGGATGCTGGTTAGGATAGATAACGTTCAATTTACGAGTGGTGGAACGTTTGCGGGGAACACCAACTATCTGGTAACGGATGGAATAGATAATCTCACCGTAAGGATAGATGGAGATACGGACATACCGGGTATGGCGATACCTACCGGACCTGTTTCCATAATAGGTATCGTGGGTCAGTATGGTTCTACGTATCAGCTCCTACCCAGATCTAGGGCGGATATAATATCTCTGTCGGTTGCCGAAAACTCTCAGAATGCGGCTCACTCCTTTGAGGTTAAGGGTAGGACTCTGTTTTTGAATGGTAAGGCGAAAGTTTATTCTTCCACGGGGAAACTCATTTTTGAAGGAGAGGGGAAAGTTACCCTACCTAAGGGCGTATACTTTGTAATCGCGGATAGGGTTTATAAGGTTTTGGTAAAATAATGAAGCTACTTTACGAGGGAAAATCGAAAAAAGTTTTTGAAGTTTCCGATGGGGAGGTCTTTATAGAGTTTAAGGACGAGGTTACGGCTTTTAACGCGCAATTGAGGGCTGAGTTTGAGGGTAAGGGATACTACACTTTCAAAATATCCTCATTCCTCTTCGAACTTCTTAAGAAGGAGGGTATTCCCACGCACTATATAGGTCCGGGAGAGAAAGGCTTCAGAGCGTACAGGGTTAATATAATACCGGTTGAAGTGGTAGTCAGAAACAGGGCTGCGGGTAGCATTGTGAAGAGGCTTGGTATTCCCGAGAACACCGTATTTGACCCACCCCTCCTTGAGTTCTTTTACAAATCCGACGAGTTGGGAGATCCTCCGATCTGTAAGGAACACGCGATACATTTTGGTTGGATGAAGGAGGAGGATATAAGGAAGGTTGAGGATATAGCCCTGAGGACTACGAGGATACTTACGGAATTTTTCGCAAAGAAGAATCTGATTCTCGTTGATATAAAGTACGAATTCGGTTATAAGGATGACGGTGAAATAATCCTGGCGGACGAAATAAGCCCGGACACCTTTAGGGTTTGGACTCAAAGGGGAGAGAGCCTGGACAAGGACGTATTTAGGAAGGATAGGGGAAACGTAGCGGAAGTGTATAAGAAGCTTTACGAAACGTTGATTTCATAGGTGCCGCCTTATAATCCCCACTATGCTCGTTTTAATCGTTTCGCAGAGCGTTTATTATGAGGAGATGAGCAGGAGGGGAAGCTATGTGGTGTTTGGGGGTGGTTATGAGGTGTTTGTGAGGAGCGAGGATAGGGTGAATTCTCCGGTTGGATTCGTGGGGATTAGAATTTTGAGGACGGACGATCCAAGGGCATATTTCACGATCCTGGGAGGAGGAGGGTACAGCCTCACCTCGAAGTTCTGGCACGCAAGCTTGGGATTGCTCTACGAAAGGAGAACCACAAGGTACGCCGGAAGGTACGCATTCCACCTTGGAATAGGGATAATGGGGGGTTACTACTCTTGGGATGGTTTAAAGATATTCGAAGGCGAACAGGGGAACGCTAGCCCTGTAATAGAGTTTCCCATAAGGGCTTCCTTCAGTATTAGGTTCTCAAGCTTCGAGATCATGCCGGAACTTTCGGTTATACCTTTGGCAACCACCAATATTAACACGGATGTACTAGTCAGGGGTGTCCTATTTGTATTTTACGGTCCGGAATCGGAACAGGAATTCTTTGAGGGTCAAAGGAAGAAGGAGGAAAGGGAAAAGATAAGGCAAAGGGCAAGATGATACTAATTTACGATGCAGCTTGGATTTTACTTTTCAACGTTGTGGGGTTTGCATTTCACTCCACACTAACCCTAGATTCCGTTTCCAGGTTTTTAATCACTTACCTTGCCACCCTCATATTCTGGTATATACCCACCTTCCTTTTATCCCTCCACAGAGTAACCTTTGAATTTCGCGGAATTTTTCTTTCCTCCGCCGTTGCGGTCCCATGGGCTATAACTCTAAGGTCATTCATTCTTCAAAGGACGATTTCTCCCATCTTTGTACTCGTAATGTTTTTATTCTTCTTAGCTTTTGCGTTGGCCTTCCGATGGCTTTATTCAAGGCTCTTCGCAAGTTCTTAGTTCTCGTCGAGGTGTATTACCAATATATGATTGAATATAGGTTGGAGATTTTGTTTTGGATGCTTTCGGGGATTTTACCCTTCATACTCATGGGAATTTGGATAAAACTGGCGGATATGGGATTTACGGGAATGAGTGGGGTGGATTTCGCGAGGTACTTCTTAGGTGTTTTCATAACTCAGGAGCTGGTAAGCGTTTGGGTTATTTGGGAGTTTGAACAGGGTGTATTAACCGGTTATCTTTCACACCTACTTTTAAAACCCCAGGACCCCATTTGGTACTACGTTGGTGCTCATGTCAGTGAGAGGTTGGCTAAGCTTCCCTTTATATTTGCCCTTGTGATCGTCTTTTTTGCACTTTATCCCTCAGCCTTCTGGATTCCAAACTTCTTCGATGCTTTAACTTACCTACTTTTGGTTTCCGTCGTTTTCATACTGAGATTTATGATACAATATACAGTTTCGTTCTTCGCTTTTTGGACAGAAAGGATAAGCCAGGTTGAGGGGATAATTTTTTCCGTATATATGTTCCTTTCCGGTTATTTTGCTCCCCTTGACATGTTCCCACAGTGGGCCAGGGATCTTGCATATCTTACCCCCTTCCCTTACATGATATATCTACCCGTAAACGTTTTGCTCGGTAAGGGTTTGGATGTAAAGGGTGTTTTGATCCTTTTGACTTGGACGTTGGTTTTTGCCCTTATAAACAGGGTGTTCTGGAAATTTAGCTTGAGGAAGTATTCCGCAATGGGTGCTTAACTTCTCCCTTAAAATATTCGCATATGATAACGGGAACGTGGAAGGTAAAGGTGGGCCTTGCCCAAATGCTGAAGGGTGGGGTGATAATGGACGTTACAACTCCCGAGCAGGCAAAAATAGCCGAGAGGGCCGGAGCTGTGGCTGTTATGGCACTTGAGAGGGTTCCCGCGGATATAAGAAGGGAGGGTGGGGTGGCAAGGATGGCGGATCCGGAGATAATCCTAAGGATTATGGATGCGGTTTCAATACCCGTTATGGCGAAGGTGAGGATCGGACATTTTGTGGAAGCCCAAATACTCGAGGAGCTTGGCGTTGATTTTATAGATGAAAGTGAGGTTTTAACCCCTGCCGATGAGGAAAACCATATAAACAAACACGAATTTAAGGTACCATTCGTTTGTGGGGCTAGGGATCTGGGGGAGGCTTTAAGGAGGATAGCGGAAGGTGCGGCGATGATAAGGACTAAAGGGGAGGCTGGAACGGGAAACGTGGTTGAGGCGGTTCGCCACATGAGACTTATACAGAAGGAAATAAGGAAGCTAACATCTTTAAGGGAAGATGAACTCTTCGCCGAGGCTAAGAGACTTCAGGCACCTTATGAGCTTGTAAAGTATGTGGCGGAACATGGGAGGCTACCCGTACCGAACTTCGCCGCGGGTGGAATAGCAACACCTGCGGATGCGGCATTAATGATGCAACTTGGAGCGGAGGCGGTGTTTGTTGGAAGCGGAATCTTCAAATCCTCCGATCCCGAGAGGATGGCTTCCGCGATAGTGGAAGCTGTAGCATACTATGACAATCCAAAAGTTTTGGCTAGGATCTCAAGGAACCTTGGTGAGGCTATGAGGGGAATAGATGTGAGAAAGCTTGAGGAAACTGAACTTTTGCAGACGAGGGGTTGGTGATGAAGATAGCGATAGCAAATCAAAAAGGAGGAGTAGGGAAAACTACCACGGCCGTAAATATATCCGCGGCTTGGGCGTTGATGAACAAAAGGGTCTTGCTGGTAGACGCGGATTCCCAAGCAAACGCTAGCATAGGGGTGGGACTTGAGGGGAAGGAACCGAATTTGTACGACCTGTTAATGGGTGAGGCGGAGTTAAAGGATGTTATTTATAGGACCAGGATAAACGGCTTGGATTGTATTCCATCTACCCCGGATCTCATAGGAGTTGAGGCTATAAGAAGCCAAAAGAATTGGGAGTATAGGTTAAAGGATGCCCTTAGATCCCTAAATTACGATTTTATAGTGATAGATACTCCACCTTCCCTGGGAACCCTCACAATTCTGGCATTGAGTGCCGCGGATAACGTTTTGATACCAGTACAGGCGGAATATTACGCACTTGAGGGTTTGGCTCAGCTTTTGGATACGGTAAAGTACATACAGGCAACATTAAATCCCAAGCTAGGAATCCTAGGCCTTCTTATAACAATGTACGACAAAAGAATAAGGCTTTCTCAGGAAGTTTATGGGGAGATATACAGGCACTTTCAAGGAAAGGTATTCAAAACCGTGATTCCCAGAAACGTAAAACTTGCGGAAGCTCCGAGTTTTGGAATTCCTGCGATACTTCACTCTCCCGATTCCCCCGGCTCTTACGCTTATATAGATTTGGTGAAGGAAATTTTGGAAAGGTTGAAGGATGAAAAGGTTGGCAAGGTTGGGTAGGGGTTTGGATGCCATCCTTTCGGTTGATGCGAACGTTGAAGTTCAAAGGTTGATTCCAATTGACGAGATATCTCCAAACCCTAACCAGCCGAGGAGGAGGTTTTCGGAGGAAGAACTTAAGGAACTTGCGGAATCAATTAGCAAATTTGGGATATTGCATCCGATAATAGTTAGGGAAAAGGATGGGAAATACGAGATAGTGGCGGGGGAGAGGAGGTGGAGGGCGGCGAAGATGGCAGGTTTAACCAGGATCCCGGCCGTGGTGAAGGAGGTTTCCGACGAGGAGATGATGATAATATCCCTGGTGGAAAACCTCCAAAGGGAAGATCTTAACCCGGTTGAGAGGGCAAGGGCGATCAAGATATTAAAGGAGGAGATGGGATTAACGGATGAAGAAATTTCGAAATATTTAGGAAAAAGCAGGAGTGCAGTTACGAACACTTTAAGAATCCTAAATTTGCCCTTGGAAGTTTTGGATATGTTGGCGGAAGGGAGGATAAGCGAGGGGCATGCCAGGGTACTTTTAAGGCTTAAGGATAAGGAGGAGATCTTAAGTTGGGCGAGGAGAATAGTGGAGGAAAACCTGAGCGTGAGGGATCTTGAGAATTTAATAAATCCTTCCCAGGCAAAGAAAAATACGGAATTTTTGAAAACTCTGGTTTTGAGGTTTAAAGAGAAGGGTTTGAACGCCAAGGTAAAGAGATCAAAGAAACATGTGAGTGTGGAGATAAAGTTTTCATCCGAGGAGGAGGCGGAAAGATTTTTAGAATTTTTGCCAGATTTGAAGAATGCTCGGTAAAGAGCTCCTTGATGTTATTGCTTGCCCCAAGTGTAAGGGGGATCTGGTTTATTGCCCGAAAATGAACGAGCTTAGATGTTTAAACTGCAAGGTGAAATACAGGATAGAGGACGATATACCTATACTTCTCGTGGAGGAAGCTATGGAGTTAAAGGAAGATGAGCCTTGCGAATAAGTACAGGCCCAAGGACTTCTCGGAAGTAGTTGGGCAAGAGTTCGTAGTTAGGGTTTTAGCCAGGGCTCTTGACAAAAAGGAAATACCCCAAGCAATTTTATTTGCCGGACCCAGGGGGATTGGGAAGACAACTTTGGCAAGACTCTTTGCCAAAGGTTTAAACTGCGAGCTTGGACCAACGTCAAAATTCTGTAATAGTTGTAGGTTTTGTAAAGATTTTGACGAGGGAAAGGCTACCGATATAATCGAGATAGATGCGGCGTCAAACAGGGGAATAGAGAACGTAAGGGAGATTCAAAAGGATGCAAGGTTTCTACCATCCTCGAGGTACAAGGTATACATAATAGATGAGGCGCATATGCTTACGAACGAGGCTTTCAACTCCCTCCTAAAGATCCTTGAGGAACCTCCAAAACATGCGATTTTCATCCTGGCAACCACGGAACCAAACAAAATACCTCCCACGATCCTATCAAGGTTGCAGAAGTTTAATCTAAAACCCCACCCAAAGCCCGCGATAATACAAAGATTAAAGCATGTGTGCAAGATGGAAGGAATTTATGCTACGGAGGAAGCACTATCTATGATAGCCGATAGAGCCGAGGGAAGCTTGAGGGATGCCCTTATTCTCCTTGAGCAGGCGAGCATATTTTCCGACAAGAACGTGGATGAATTTTACGTTTCAAAGATGCTTGGAATGGTGCCTAGGGAGAGGTTTTCAACCCTTTTGGAGTACATAGTAAAGGGTGACTTTAATGGTGCCATGCAAAACGTTGAGGTGATATTGGAGGAGTTCTCCCCCCAGGAGTTCGCGGGGGGCTTTGTAAAATTTTTGGAAAATCTCCTTTTGAAAAAGACGGAAAACCTAAGTTTTGAAGAGAAGACTATACTTTTGAGGATGGCTCTGGATATGGAATTTCACGTTAGAGATACCTTCTCCCCAACCTCATGGATCACTTACGATATAGCCAGGATGTGTGCTTTCAAAAGGACTGTCAATCTTGAAGAAATCGAGTCCATATTTGGAGTTCCAAAATCGGGAGAGATTAAGGAAAACAAAGCTTCCACCGCTGAAATTGCGCCCATAGATCTTTTAAGGAGGGATTTCCCCGCACTCTCATCTTACCTCGAAAACTCAAGGTATGAGATCGTGGATGGAGTCCTGAAAATTTACGTTGGGGATAAGGTATTTAAGGAAAAGTTGGAGAACGGATCCGAAATTTTGAAGAAAGTTTTTAGGGTGGAAAGCGTCGAGGTGATTTTGGAAAGGTTGGAGAAGGGAGAGATGGAGAGAAAAATTAGGGATATATTCTCACAAATAAAGAGGGATTGGGAGGAAACCCAACCTTAAAATATTCTCTATGCTGGAAAATTTAAGCGGGGTGAAAATGGATTTAAGTGAAGCTGTTTTGTACGAGGAAACCTTAAAAAACGGTTTGGGATTTCTGGCTAACAACGGTGCCCTCATAGTGGATACCACACCTTACACGGGTAGGTCCCCAAACGATAAGTTCGTAGTTTTAGACGAAAATACGGAAAAACTGATCTGGTGGGGAGATGTAAACAGGCCCTTTGAAAGGGAAAAGTATTACGAGCTCAAAAAGAGGGTTCTAAATTATCTTTCGGAGAGGGAAACTTTCGTTCAAAATCTTTTCGTCGGGAATCATCCGAAATACAGACTTCCCCTCAGGGTGATAACGGAGAGTCCTTGGCACGCCCTGTTTGCCAGGAATATGTTTATAAAGCCTAGAAGGGAGGAACTCGAGGATTTCAAGCCATTTATAAAAATATTTCACGCACCGTTTTTTAAAGCTGACCCCCAAAGGGACGGAACTAGGAGTGAGGTTTTCATAATCTTAAATTTCACGGAAAGGGAGATATTGATAGGTGGAACCTCGTACGCCGGAGAGATAAAAAAATCCGTATTCACCTTCTTGAACTATTATTATCCCATAAACGGTATCCTATCCATGCACTGCGGGGCTAACATGGGAAAGGAAGGGGATGTTGCGCTATTCTTCGGACTTTCTGGAACCGGGAAGACTTCCCTTTCAACGGATCCTGAAAGGCCTTTAATAGGTGATGACGAGCACGGTTGGGCGGATGATGGTATATTCAACTTCGAGGGTGGATGCTATGCCAAGGTTATAAGGATAGATCCCCAAAAGGAACCTGGGATATACAAGGCTTCCACGAGGTTCGGCGCGATTTTGGAAAACGTCGCATTTAACATGGAGAGTAGAGAGGTGGATTTCAACTCCGCCGAAAAAACCGAAAATACAAGATCGTCCTATCCTATAGAGTTTTTGGATAACACGGTTCCAGAAGGAAGGGGCGGTCACCCTAAGAACATATTCTTCCTATCATTGGATGCCTATGGTGTCCTTCCTCCTCTTGCAAAATTGGAAGAGGATCAGATCAGAACTTACTTCTTGGCGGGTTTTACTTCTAAGATAGCGGGAACCGAGAGGGGTATAACCGAACCGAAGCCCACATTTTCCGCATGCTTTGGCGCACCTTTTCTTCCCTTAAACCCAAAACTTTACGCGGATATGCTGATAGAGAAAATAAAGAAGTATAAGCCTAACGTCTGGCTCGTGAATACCGGATGGATAAACGGCCCTTACGGTGTGGGTCATAGGATAGACATAAATTACACCAGAAAGCTTATATCGGCAGCTTTAAACGGAAAGGTAAAAGATTTCGTAAAGGACGAAATATTCGGATTTTGGATCGCAAGTAAAGTTGAAGGAATACCTGAAGACGTACTTATTCCGCTGAAGGGATGGAAGGACGAAGGAAAGTACAAGGAGAATGCTTTAATGTTAAAGAGGATGCTAGAAGAGAACGCAAAGAGGTTTTAATTATATAACCTTACACAGTATAAACCTTACAACCTTGTCAATGTCATCGTTTACAATCGAGAAGTCGTATTCCTTTGAGCTTTCGATTTCCTCCCATACCTTATCCAATCTCTTTTTTATATCTTCCTCCCCCCTTTCCCTAAGTCTTTTCTTCAGCTCCTCGATGGATGGAGGCAAAAGGAAAACGCTTGCGAATTTGTATCTGTTATCACCTTTAAAGATATTCTCCAATGCCCTCTTCCCTTTTAAGTCCAAAGTTAAAACAACATTTCTACCCTTCTCAAGTTCTCCGTACAAATTTTCCTTCGGAACCCCATAATAGTTTCCGTAAATTTCGGTCCACTCCAACAACTTTTCCTCCTTTATCCAACTTTTAAAAGTTTCCAAATCCACAAAGTGATAATCCACCCCCTCCCTTTCGTTTGGTCTCTTCGCCCTCGTTGTAGCGGTGGTTATATGGGAAAAACCGAAATTTTTTAAAATCTGGGCAACCGTGGTTTTCCCACCCCCGGATGGGGAGGATATTACCAGAATCCTCGGTATCCTCATCTTATTAGATAAACCTCCAGTTCATCCTCCTCGTTTATCTTATAAACATCGGGTGGTATATGAACCAAAGCATCGCAAATAAGGTAATTCTCCTCTTCCTTGTCCAATATCTCGACTAGGCTATCCTCCGTTATTCTTGCCGGAAGAAACAAACTTCTTCCACCCAAGCCTTTCTTATACGTGTTTGCGGAAGGAAGATACATCTTTTTAGGATAAGGATCGGAGGAACCGAAAGAGGATCTAACGGCGGGAAAGATGTATATATAAGCGGATACTATAGCATCCGATATGTTCCCATCCACAAAGAAACCCATAACCCCGTTTTCATTTATAAAAACCGCAAAATTTGATGCAGGATCCTGATCCACCCCTGATATTAGGAACTTTACCCTTTGGGGTTTATAACCCGTTATCATAAAATCCGATTTTCTCACCCCAATATCAAATCCCTCCTCAACCGCGAGGAGTAGCAGGATTTGCCTTATCGTATCATTTTCAATCCCAACGAAAATCTTTGGTTTTCTGTGTACCCAAACCTCCCTCACGTATTTCCTCTTAATTAAGAACAGCCTCCTTCCGTCTATTTTTTCTCCCTTTTCCAGAACTATCTCTCCCGCATCGGAAATTACGGGCCTTGATGTATAAAAACCCAAACTTTTCCCCAAACTTAAGGGTAGTTCTTCGGTTTTCCTTACGTTTCCAATGATGTAAGCCTGCGCCTCGAGGGGGCTCATCTAAGGTTTATCATGGAGTATAAAATTTCCGATACCGAATCGGTGAAATCCAAAAAGGTTTTTGGATAAACGCCCATCCAAGCCACGAAGATCAAAATTGCAAGGAGTATTAGAACCTCCCTTGGGGAAAGATCGGGCATCTTGGCGCTTTCGGGATCCAACTGCCCAAAAACCACCCTCTTTACAAGTGAAAGCATGTAAACCGCGGCTATCACCACTCCAGGAACCGCCAAAACACCCCAAATTGGTTCTTTGTTGTAAGCCCCGATTAAACACATAAATTCACCTACGAATCCGGAAAGTCCAGGAAGTCCTATGGATGCTAAGGACATTATTACCAAAAATGTAGCCAAATTTGGAACCGACTTTCCTATTCCGGAATATTCCCTTATAAGCCTCGTATGTCTTCTCTCGTAAAGCATACCAACTATCAAGAATAGGGCGCCCGTCACAAGCCCGTGGCTCAGCATAACTATGACCGCACCCTGGAAGCCTATGGGATTTCCGCTTGCCAAACCAAGCATCGCAAAACCCATGTGAGCCACGGAGGAGTAGGCAACGAGCTTTTTCATATCCGATTGAACCCAGGCCATAAGCCCACCGTATATGATACCGATTATCGATAGGTAAGCTATCAAGTTAGCAAAGCTCTCAAAGGCGTCAACGAACATCGGAATGGAATATCTCATAAAGCCAAATATACCCATTTTTAGAAGGATACCGGCAAGAATTACGGAACCCGCAGTAGGAGCTTCCACGTGCGCGTCGGGAAGCCAGGTGTGGAAGGGAAACATGGGGACCTTTATCGCAAATGCTATGGAGAACGCTAAAAACAGTAACTGTTGGGTGTAAAGGTCGAGCTTTGAGGTTTCGTTCAGTAGATATTGATAATCAAAAGTACCGTAATTTATGAAAAGCCAAAGCAAAGCAACGAGCATAAAGATGGAACCGAAGGCAGTGAATATCAAAAATTTGAAAGCCGCATAAACCCTATTTTCGTGCCCCCAAAGGGCTATCAGGATAAACATGGGTATAAGCTGGGCTTCCCAGAATATGAAAAATTGGATTAGGTTTAAACTTGCGAATACTCCTATCATGGCAGTTTCGAGGGTGAGCATGGATGCTACGTACTCCCTGATCTTTTCCTTTATGTAATTGTACGAGGAGATTATACCTATGAGGGTTAAGAAGGTTGTAAGGAGGATGAGAATCAAAGCCAGGCCGTCAACGCCCACTTTGTAAGGTGCGTTTTGCAAACCTAGAAAAGGGAATTCTTCGACGAGCTGAAACTCTCCAGCCCTTGAAAAGTCGAAGTTATAAAGTAGGGCAAGGGAAAAGATAAACTCTAGCAAAGCGGCCAATGTACCGTAAACCCAAACCCTTCTGTTCCAAGATGGGTCAAAAAACAGGACCGGAATAGCGGCTAAAATGGGGAAAAATATTACGAGGCTGAGCATAGGCGGGTATTATAACGGGGTTTTACCTTATCTTCTTTTCCAAAACCTTACCTTCTTCCAAAAGAGGTATGTATATTGTTTTCCCATCGAAACCGATGCCCGCGGGTTTTCTCAGGTTCTCAAGTAAAACCGTATGTTTTCTATCCGGACCTATCAACACCACCTTTCCGGACTCGTACCCCGATGCAATTATGGACATACTTTCCGGGTCATAAACTATCCCATCTCCCCCGGCAATATCCTCGCTCACAAAAAGGGTATCAATATTGTTTCCATCCCATCTCAATATCATACCCGGTTCCGTAAAGGTTATTATGTAAAGGTTTCCCGACGGGTCCAAGGTTAGCCCGTTGGGTTTTTCTACCTCAAGCATCTTCTTTACGGTTTTTCGGGGAAGATCTATCTCAAATATAGCATTACCGTAAGTATCGCTAACGTAAAGCCTTTTCCCCATATAACATGTTATCCCGTTCAGGAAGTTCGCGGAAAAATCCTTTGGTCCAACCAAAAGGAAGACAGAAGCCTTATCCTTCACCATCCATATCCTATCCACATCCGCCACGTATAAGATACCTCCACAGTATGCCAAACCCTTAGGATCGTTAAGGTAGGATGCGTAAGTTTCCCAATTTCTCCCTTTCCTCAAATACACCTTTCCGTCCTTCCTTCCAAACTCACCAACATCGCTTACAAAGAGCTTTCCATCCGCCCAAAGGGCGGTTTCCGGATGGACGAAGAAGGTTACAAGGAACATATAGAAATTTTAAAGGTGTTACATGCTGAACTTTTCACCCAGATATATTTCCCTAGCCTTAGGGTCGTTTATAAGCTGCTGGGTTGAACCTTCAATTAAAATTTTTCCCTCGTATATTATGTAAGCTCTGTCGGTTATCTCAAGCGTTTCCCTAACGTTGTGGTCGGTTATTATTATCCCTATTCCCATCCCTTTAAGCTTCAGGACTATATCCTGTATTTCCTCCCTAGTTTTTGGATCAACCGCAGCAAAGGGTTCATCAAGGAGTAAAAATTTCGGCTTTAACACCACAGCCCTCGCCACCTCAACCCTCCTCCTTTCCCCACCCGAAAGCTGTATCCCAAGGCTTTTTGCCACCTTTCCCAAATTCAAAAGCTCTATAACCTCCTCCGTTAGCCTTTTTGCCTCCCTCTTATTATATCCCCTCATCTCCAAAACCCCGTATATGTTATCCCAAACGGATAGATACCTGAAAACCGAAGGCTCTTGTGGAAGATAACCTATCCCAAGCCTCGCCCTCCTAAACATCGGAATTTTCGTTATATCCACGTCGTCCAAATAAACCTTTCCCCCGTTGGGTTTTATCGCACCTACTATCATATAGAAGGTTGTGGTTTTTCCGGCACCGTTTGGCCCAAGAAGCCCCACTATTTCGCCCTGCTTAACCGAGATAGAAATACCATCAACCACCCTCCTTTTTTTGTAGATCTTAACCAGGTTTTCCGTCCTTAAAACCGAATTCATAGTACCTTCAAAACACTTTCGGCTATTTTCATTATTGCCCTAGAACTTGGAACATCCGGAAAAGCCTCCACAACGGGTATCCCGTTATCTCCGCTCGAGGATATGTATTCGTCTATGGGAACGCTACCCAAAAGGGGAACTCCCGTAAGCTCCGAAAGCCTCTTACCCCCACCTTGCCCGAAAATATAATACTTTTTACCCGTATCCGGACACACAAAATAAGCCATATTCTCTATTATTCCCAAAACCCTAACCTCAAGCTTCTCAAAGCCCCTTATCGCCCTCAAAACGTCCGCTATGGCCACAAGTTGTGGCGTAGTTACCACCAAAACCCCCTTTATATCAAAAAGTTGAGCCAAAGACATTTGGGCATCTCCGGTACCTGGGGGAAGATCGACAACCAAAAAGTCCAGATCCCCCCAATCCGTCTGGGACATTATCTCCTCGTAAGCCTTGTGAAACATGGCCCCCCTCCAAAGTACGGGTGTATTCTCATCCACCAAAAGCCCGAAGGATACCACTTTGACACCGTATTTCTCGGGTGGTATAAACTTCCTACCCTCGGGATCCACCTTCATCCTCTCTTCTTTCAAATTTAACATGACGCTAACGGAAGGTCCGTATATATCCGAATCGAAAATTCCAACCTTATAACCCAACCTTTTGAATGCGTAAGCTAAATTCACCGCAAAGGTGGATTTCCCAACCCCGCCCTTTCCGCTTGCAACAGCTATTATGTTCTTCACGCTGGGCATGTTTATGATCTTAAAGGGACCCTTGGTTTGAATCCTAAGAGCCTGTTTTACCTTGGTTTTTATAACAACCTCCTTGAAACCTTCCTTTATAAGCTCATCCCTTATCTTATCCTGAAGTTCGAGGGACAAGTTCTCCTTATCTTCGGGAACACTCAAAACGACCTCAACCCTTTCTCCTTCAACCGTCAAGTTTCCCAAAAAGCCCGCACTTATTATATCCTTTCCATCCACCTTTATACCCTTTAAAACTTCCAAAGCCTTCTTTGAAGTCATATGCGAAATTCTAAGGTTGGGAAAAGTACGATCAAAACCCGCTTTATAATATCAACCTTATGGAAAACAGAACCCTTTATCCCCCATCAACCCTATACGACATAGCCCTGCACCTTGAAAGGTTCCCCGGTGGGGAAATAATATTAACGAGCGTTGGGCTTTTGGAGGAGCTTTTGGCACAGGCGAGGGCAAACTCCGTTTGGGGTTTAACGTTTGGTTTGGCATGCTGCGCAATAGAGATGATAGCCGCGTATATGAACAGGTTTGACCTTGAGAGGTTTGGTACAATAACCAGGGCAACACCCAGGCAGGCGGACCTGATGATAGTTGCGGGTACCGTTACAATAAAGATGGCTCCCAGGTTGAGGAGGCTTTACGAACAGATGCCGTATCCAAAATGGGTTATAGCTATGGGATCATGCGCAATTTCCGGCGACCATTATAGGAACGTATATAGTGTTGTGCCTGGGGTAGATAGGATAGTTCCTGTTGATGTTTATGTTCCGGGTTGTCCCCCTTCGCCCGAGGCTCTAATAGACGGGATAAAACAGCTTCAGGAAAAGATAAAAAATCAAGCTAAGAATTTGAGGAGGAGGAAATGAAGAGGGCTTTTTTGATTTTTGGCTTGCTTTTTGGGAAACTTTATGCGGATTCAAATTCGGCTGGAGCGGTAGTTTTGACTATTTATCCCGGGTCAAAGGCGATAGGAATGGGGGGAGCGTTTTCGGCGGTTGCGGATGATCCATCAACCATATGGTACAACCCTGCAGCTTTGGGAGCTTTAAAGGGTGCATCCTTGTATTTCGTTCATGCCCCTTGGTTAAGAACCTTGGTTCAAACAAACGACTCTTACTTTGAATTTGCAAGCGTTTCCTCGCAAACGTCCGTAGGGACATTTTCCCTATCCTTCACTTATTTAACCGTCGGTGAGGTTGATTTGGTGTATGACGGGATAGATTACGGGACGACAACACCGTTCGATATGGTATTCACCCTTGGATACGGAAGGGAGATCTTAAAAGGTGGATTTGGAACCCTATATGCCGGGGGTTCCGCGAAGGTATTATACTCCTTCCTGATACCCAGGCAGATTTTGATAAAGATGGGGGACGACCCGAACAGTGGGGATGCATGGGCGTACGCGGTTGATGGTAGCGTTTATTTGAGAAAGTGGCCTGGTTATAGCTTTTCCATAGGTTTTATGAACTTTGGACCGGGTATAAGGTACGGGAATAGTCCTGCCGATCCCCTTCCATACAGCGCCAGGTTGGGTTTTGCCCTTGTTCCCGTATACGATACCATAAACAAACTCCAAATTTCCCTCGATATCCACAAAGTTTTGGTTTATATAACGAGGGATATAAGGGAAATGGGGATCGATAGCGTTTTGGCGGATGCTTGGATTCACGCGGGTGCGAATTACACCTTCTACAATCTCGTATCCTTCAGAGCCGGTTACTTTTACGATAAAAGAGGTGCAAGGGTGGGATTTACGTTCGGTGGAGGCGTAAATTACAGGGGCCTATTCATAGACATAGCGGACGATACAAACATATACGAGTTCAATAAGACCGGAGATGTAGATGTGAAGGCTAACCTTAGGTTCGCGGTTGGGTTTGTCAAAAGCGATTTTAAACTGTTTTAGGAATGCCAAGGGTTTTAATAGTAGATGACGAGGAGGAGCTTCTTTTGGGGCTTTCGGCGTTTTTAAGTAGGGGTGGTTGGGAGGTTCTAACGGCGACGAACGTAGAGGAAGCTATGGCGATCTTAAAGTCCCAACCCGTTGATGTGATAGTCACCGATATAAGGATGCCGGGAGATAGCGGCTTAACCCTATTACAACATATAAAATCCGAAAGGAAGGATATGAGGGCAGTTGTGATAACCGCCAAGGGATCTCCGGAAATGGAGAGGGAGGTGGTATCCTTAGGGGCGGATGCATACCTTGAGAAACCATTCGATCTTGATTACTTTGTAAGGGTGCTAAAAAAGGTGATGACATCAAAAGGATTCAAGGGGGTGGTACAGGAACTAACCCTAATAGATGTCCTGCAACTTCTCGCTTACGAAAGCGGCACGGCTTTGGTTGAGGTATCATCCCCTGAGGGTATGGGAAGGATATGGATAAAGGATGGGAAGGTTGTACACGCTGAGATAGGTGATATAACCGGAATACAAGCCTTCGAAAGGATCCTATCTTTGGAGGGTGGTACGTTTGCCGTCAAAAGGGGAGTAGAAACCGAAAAACAAACCATATCCGAATCCCTAGATTCCTTGCTCCTTAGGACGATATCCGCTTCGGAGGAAACGGGTGTTCAAGAAAGCGAACAAAATATCGAAGAATGGTCCTTGCTAAGTTCGTTTCAGATAGAGGAGGTTTCAGAGGAGGTAAAGAAGAGGGCGGATGAGATTTTGGAAAGGCTAAAGGGGATAGGTTGGGTTAAAGGGGCAGCGATTTTTATCGATGGTTACTTTACGGGGACGGAAAACGTTTATATAAACGAGGCTACTTGCAAAAGCGCCAAAAGCCTTCTCAATCATCTTAACAGAAGGGAGCTCTTTGTTCCCGGAAATCCGGATTATTACTTTTACCTTTTGGAGGACGTTTTAATATGCTTGGAAGCGGAAGGGATCCCGTTGGCGGTATTGAAGGTGGAATTGAAAAAACTGCTTTAAATAGGGCGCTTTACAGGGGGCACTTCCTGTTAAGTTCCGGCTTACATTCCGAATACTACTTTGAGAAGTTTAGGATATTGGAAGATCCAAGGCTTTTGAGGAAATTTTCGGAGATCTTAGCTGGAAAGTTTAAGGATTTTAAAATCGAGTGGGTGGTTGGACCGTTTACGGGAGGGGCGATACTTGCCTTTGATATAGCTTCCTTTATGGGTATATTCTCCGCATATGCGGAAAAAGATGGGGAAAAAAGGGTTTTGAAAAGGGGATACGATATAAAAAATAGAAGGGTTGCAATCGTTGATGACGTTTTAACCACGGGAAAATCCCTAAAGGAAACTTACAATGCGGTTTTGGAGATGGGGGGAATACCGGTGGTGGGTGGGGTTATGGTAAAAAGGGGAGAAATTTCCCTTGAGATACCTCTATTCTTCGTTTTGGAGATTAACCCACCCGTCTACAAACCCGAGGAATGCCCTTTATGTAAAATGGGGATACCCTTGGAGCTCAGGGGGAAGGGTGGCTTATAAAATCCTGAGAAAGCTTTTATTTTCCCTGGATCCGGAACTTTCGCACAACTTGATCTTAAAGGGACTTTCGGCGATAAAGCCTATACTTTTGGAAATATTCAACCAAAGGAGGTTTGAAAAATTTAAGTTTTGGAATTTGGAGTTTTTTGGTAGGATAGGGCTTGCGGCGGGTTTGGACAAGAACTGCGATCTCGGGAGTTTATGGGGCGCATTCGGATTCGGTTTTGTTGAGATAGGTACCGTTACACCGTTACCCCAGGAGGGAAACCCGAGGCCTAGGCTATTTAGAATTGAAAGGAAGATGGCGATAATAAACAGGATGGGTTTTAACAATTTAGGGGTGGAGGTGATAAAGGAAAGGTTAAAAGGGGATCCGCGTCTCGTGCCCATAGGGATAAACTTGGGTAAAAATAGGGATACGCCGAACGAAAGGGCGCACGAAGATTACCTTTTTACCCTTAAGGAACTTTACGATCTTGGAGATTATTTTGTTTTAAACGTTAGCTCCCCCAACACGCCGAAATTAAGGGAACTACAGAAGGGAGAAAATTTAAGGGTTATCCTTTCGGAGGTTTGGAGGTTTAGGAGGTTTAAGCCTTACAAACCCATCCTCCTGAAGCTTGCACCGGAGATATCTGGGGAGGATATGGAAGAAATAGCAAGAATATGCGAGGAGAACGATATAGATGGTGTGATACTTACGAACACGTTGAAGGTTGAGGGGGGAGGTTTGAGCGGGAAACCTTTATTTGAAATATCGAATATGAGGATAAAGGAGTGGGTGAAAATTAGTAAAATTCCCGTTATAGGGGTTGGGGGAATATTTTCCCCGGATGATGCGGAAAAAAAGGTATCCTTGGGAGCCGTTTTAACGCAGGTATATACCGGATTTGTTTATAGAGGATGGGAACTCTTTTCACAACCTTAGAATTTTTCAATGCGGTATTTGGATTTTGAGCAGCCCATAGCAATTTTGGAGGAAGAGCTGGAAAAGCTTAGAAGGCAGGCAAACGAAAGCAAAGATGAAAACCTTCTGAAGAGAATAAAGGAACTTGAGAGGAATTTGGAAAACCTAAAAAAGGAAATATTTTCAAATTTGACGAGGTGGCAAAAGGTGCAGCTTGCCCGCCATCCGGACAGGCCTTATCCTATGGATATAATTCCAAGGATATGCGAGGATTTTATAGAACTTCATGGAGACAGGCTCTATGGTGATGACAAATCAATAGTTGCCGGTGTAGGTAAGATAGAGGGTTATGGTGTTGTAATCGTTGGGATACAGAAGGGTAGGGAGACGGAGGAAAAGATTAAGAGGAACTTCGGGATGCCCCACCCGGAGGGATACAGAAAAGCGATTAGAATGTTTTCCCTGGCGGAAAAATGGAAATTGCCGGTTTTAACCTTAGTGGATACACCGGGTGCTTATCCGGGTGTGGGAGCGGAGGAGAGGGGACAGTTTTCCGCCATAGCTTACAGTATAAAAAAAATGTTGGAAATTGGGGTTCCCACGATATCAATAATTACGGGTGAGGGGGGAAGCGGAGGGGCACTCGCCATCGCGGCAGCCGATAGGGTTTATATGCTTGAGTTTGCGATATACTCGGTAATATCTCCAGAGGGTGCGGCAAGCATTCTGTTCAGGGACGCATCCAAAAACAAGGAAGCGGCGGAGTACCTAAAGCTCACAGCAAGCGACCTTTTAAAATTTAAAGTTATAGACGGGATAATAAAGGAACCTTTGGGGGGGGCACACAGGGATTACGATGAGACGGCAAGAAGGATAAAGCTTACGTTTTTGAAAGCGTTTAGGGAACTAAGGAGGAAGGATAAGGCTACGCTCTTGAGGGAAAGGTTTAAGAAGTACAAAAAGATGGGAGCTTGGGGAATATTATCCCAATGAAAAAAGTAAAAGTAGGGCATTAAATCTTGTACCCAATATTATGATAACATGATACAAAGCTCATTGTTAAACACCCTTACAATATCCGATATGCTAATATTTTTGATTCTTGCTGAGAACGGTCAGGCGAGGAAAGAAGATATTGGAAAATCGGATTACTGGAACTTTTTTGGACTTTCCGTAAACTTAGGGATTGGGAAAAATCCTTGGGTGATGGGGGGAAATTATATTGGGCATTGGGGCTTTGTGGATAGAAATTTGGGTAGAGATGAGTACGGCGGATATCAAGTGGGTATAGGAAATCTTTTGATTGGAAGGTATTCGGTATTTCTCGGGAAACAAGGTGACTCCCTTTGCGGTAACTCTATATATTTTTCGAGCAACGGACGGTGGCATCCTTGCTCTCCTCCCCTTCCAAACGATCTGTATTTTACGTCAAAGGTTAGCTTGGGTCAAGTTGGTTTTAGGGTAATTTTACCCTTGAGAAGATCTTGGATATAACATCGCGGGATACGAAATAGCGTTTTCGAACAAAGCTGGTTCGGTGGCATATAGCGAAATACTTTCGGGAGAGAGTTATGGAGTTTCCCTCTGCATGGACAAACGATCCATGCACACCCACCCTTGAAGGTGAGCCCTGCCGAGGGTTTAGGAACTCCTCAAGGAGTTCCAAGGGAGCACTCCAACACCCTTTAAGTCTCTCAAGATATTGCTTTAACAATA
>Ga0197143_1001498_pt1 | contig 19618 bp, 23 predicted proteins | sample GBS70_MetaG_FD_148603 | JGI IMG/M metagenome (GOLD analysis project Ga0197143, IMG submission 148603) | Sediment microbial communities from Great Boiling Springs, Gerlach, Nevada, United States - GBS 70_MetaG | ecosystem: Environmental > Aquatic > Thermal springs > Hot (42-90C) > Sediment...
CGTCCCCTCGGCATCTTCATCCCGCGCGACCAGGTGGTCGCGGTGGCCCGGGCGATCCTGGACATCTGGCGGGAGGATCTCCAGAACCGCCTCTCCTTCGTCAAAGCGCGGTTGAAATTCTTCGTCGATCGCATCGGGCCGGAGGGGGTCCGGCAGCTCCTGGTGGAACGTCTGGGGTGGGAACCCGAGGAGAGCGGAGAAGAACCGCGGCCCCTCGGACGCACCTTCCATTATGGGATCCAGCCACAGAAACAGGAAGGTCTCTTCTCTATCGGGTTGGCCGTCCTCGCCGGCCGGTTGCGCGGTGACCAGATCCTGCGCATCGCCGATCTGGCCGGGCAAGAGGGCCTGGCGATCCGCCTGAACCAGCGCCAGAACCTCATCCTGGCCAATGTCCCGGAGGATCGCCTCGTCCACGTGCTCTCCCAGGTGGAGGCATGGGGGTTCCAGGTACACGCGTCCAACCTGCGGGCGAACTCCATCGCCTGCACAGGAGGGCCCTTCTGCAACTTCTCCTACGGTTCCAGCAAGGATCTCCTCGTGGAGGTGATCGACGATCTGGAGCGGAGCGTGGGGGATCTGGACGACGTGGTGATCCAGGCCGACGGCTGCCCCCACGCCTGTGCCCAGCACTGGCTGGGGGACATTGGGCTGCAGGCCTCCTACGTCCGGAACTCCGACGGGACCATGGAGGAGGCTCTCATGATCATCCTGGGCGGAGGCTACGGCCGGGAGGCCGGGATCGGTCACGTGGTCGTGAAGCGGGCCTCCGTCCCCCAAGCTAAGCGGTACCTGGAAAACCTCCTCCGGTTCTACCGGAAGTCGGGGCCCTGGCCTTCCTTCGCTGCGTTCACCCGGGCGTTCTCGGGAGAGCGCCTCCTCCAGATCATGGAGACCGGTGCCCCAGTTCATGCTCCGGAGGAAGCTCCCCTCCCCACATCCGGGAAGCCCCTGGTCGTGCGCATGGGGGAGCAACGGTGGGAGTTCTGGGAGCCCATGCAGGTCAGGGTCCTGCTCCAACGGCTGGGGATCTCGCCGGACACCGTGGTCGTCGCCAGAAACGGCACGCAAGTCCACGAGGAGGAGTGGCTCTCCCCGGAGGACGAGGTCGAGATTCTCTACGCGCTGTCTGGAGGGTCTGGAGGAGAGGTGATCCACCGTGCACACCCCTGAGTGGTTGAAGGGCTCCGAGTCGGTCCCGTGGGAGGAGGTCCTGCGGCGGAACCCGCGGGAGCGCATGAAGGCGGAGAAACACCCCGTGGACATCCTCGAGGAGCTCCCGGAGCTCATCCGAAGAGGGTACGAGAACATCCCCGAGGAGGATATCGTCCGGCTGCAGTGGTACGGGCTGTACCACGATAAGCCGCGCGTCGGGTACTTCATGATGCGCATCAAGCTTCCTGGAGGTATCCTGACTCCTGCCCAGTGCGCCGCCATCGGGCAGCTTGCTCGGCGGTTCGGGGACTACGCCGAGCTGACGACGCGCCAGGATATCCAGCTCCATTGGGTCCGCTTGGAAGACCTCCCCGAGGTCTTCGCCATCCTGCACGCCGCCGGGCTCACCACGAACGCGGCCTGCGGGGATACCATCCGCAACATCACCGGCTGCCCCGTGGCGGGACTCGACCGCTTTGAGGCCTTTGACAGCACGGAGGACCTCCTGCGGCTCGCCGCGTTCTTCTATGACGCCGCGCATCGCGATTACTTCAACCTCCCGCGGAAGCACAAGATCACCATCTCTGCCTGCGCGTACCACTGCAACTATCCGGAGATCCATGACATCGCGTTCGTGGGCGTTCGGGAAGGGACCCGCGAGGGCTACACCGTCTGGATCGGCGGAGGGCTTTCCACGAACCCACGCATCGCCCGTCCCCTCGGCATCTTCATCCCGCGCGACCAGGTGGTCGCGGTGGCCCGGGCGATCCTGGACATCTGGCGGGAGGAGCCGGCGAACCGCCTGGCCTTCGTCAAAGCCCGACTGAAGTTCTTCGTCGACCGGATTGGGCCGGAGGAATACCGCAGGCGACTGGAGGAGCGTCTGGGTCACCCCCTGGAGGATTGGCCCCAACCCCCGCAACCCGTGCGGCGGGAGTTCCATACTGGGATCCACCCCCAGAAACAGCCGGGGAGGTTCTATGTGGCCTTCCCCGTGCCTGCGGGGAAGGTGAACGGGGATCAGCTCCTCGGAGTGGCCAGGATCGCTCAAGAATTCGGCCTGCGCATCCGCATCAGCCAGCGCCAGAACCTCATCCTATCGGACATCCCCCAGGAGAGCCTCGTCGCGGTGATTGTGATGATGCGCGAGATCGGCTTCCCCCTCCAGGGGAGCTGGATGCGCGCAACCTCGATCGCCTGCACGAGCGACCCGTACTGCAACTTCTCGTTGAACTCCAGCAAAGAGCTCCTCCTCGACCTCATCGACTACCTCGAGAGCAGGCTGGGCCCGATCCAAGACATCACCATCAGCGCCGACGGCTGCCCCCACGCCTGTGCACACCATTGGGTCGGGGACATTGGGCTACAGGCCTCCTACCTCCGCAAGCCGGACGGCTCGGTGGAGGAGGCGTTGATGGTGATCCTCGGCGGAGGCTACGGCCGGGAGGCCAAGATCGGGAGGGTCGTGGCCAAGCGCGTCCCTGTGGCAGAGGTCAAGACCTACCTGGAGAACCTGATCCGATTCTACCGCCAATCGGGCCCGTGGAGGTCGTTTCAGGAGTTCGCCAATGCGTACAGCGACGAGGCGCTGTTGCAGATCATGCGGAACGGTTGCTTCGAAGAGCAAAAAGCAGCAACCTCTGTCCCTGTGGAGGTGGAGCCATGACACGGTTGGATGAACTGGAAGCGTTCGAACTTGCCATGGAGTACGAGGACCAGCCTGCCGAGGCGGTGGTCTCTTGGGCCCTCGACCTCTTCCACCCGCACGTTGCCCTGGCCTGGAGCGGCCAGGCAGAGGATATGGTCATCCTGGACATGGCGTGGAGGATCAACCCAGATGTCCGGGCGTTTGCCGTAGACACAGGGCGGATGCACGAGGAGACCTACGCGCTCATGGAGGAGGTGCGCCAGAAGTACGGGATCGCCATTGAGGTCGTTTTCCCAGATCGTCATGAGATCGAAGCCATGGTCCGGAACTTCGGGGTGAACCTCATGTACAGGGATGTGGCCTACCGCATCCTCTGCTGTGAGCTCCGGAAGGTGCGCCCCCTCGTCCGTGCTCTCAGCGGACTGGACGCCTGGCTCACGGGCCTGCGCCGCGAGCAGTGGGCGAGCCGCCAGAACATCAAGAAGATCGAGATCGACCACGACCATGGGCAGATCGTCAAGGTGAATCCCCTCGCCGACTGGAGCTCCGAGGAGGTGTGGAGGTATATCCGCACGCACGAGGTCCCCTATAACCGCCTCTATGACCAGTCCTATACCAGCATCGGTTGCAGGCCCTGCACGCGCCCTGTCCAACCTGGGGAGGATCCCCGCTCGGGAAGGTGGTGGTGGGAGATCAACGCGCCCAAGGAGTGCGGGATGCACTGCTCCATCGAGACGGGAGGGTTCGAGAAGATCATGGAGGCGATCCTCAAGGAGGCGGCGCTGCGCGGCGAGGGAGCCGTGCCTTAGGAGGAATCCCGATGGGAATCGTTCTCCCCATGCTCGTGAAGAGACCAGAACTCGCCCGGATCCTCGAGAGGAGGGGGTGGCGCCCGGTGACGTTGAACGGCAAGCCCGCCTATGAGAAGGCCGAGGGGGTCTGGGTCTGGCTTGCCCGCCTCGAACCGCACCCAGAGTTCATCTCCTGGGTGCCCGACGAGGAGGAAGTCTACCGCCACGCCGAGGGGTTGCGCCGCCTCCAGGAAGAGGTGGATGCCATCTGCGCGGAACTCGGGATCCCTTCGGTTTCCTCACTCACGCTCCACTTTGAGGCCTGAGCCATGGCGGATCTGGGTGGACGCCGCATTGTCATCCTGGAGGCGAGAATGGCGCAGGAGCTTGCGACGTTGATCCTGCGCCACGGAGGGAATCCTATCCTGGCGCCTGCGCTGCGCGAGGTCGCCGGAGAGCCGACTTCCATCCGTCCGGCCGTTGAGGCACTCCTACGTGGAGAGGTCTTCGCTGCCCTCTTCCTCACGGGTGTGGGAGCGCGGACGTTCATCGAGATGGCGGAAGCGTTGGGTTCCAGCGAGGAGGTCCTCGCCGCCCTGCGGAGGGCTAAGGTGATCTGTCGGGGTCCCAAGCCCGTCGCTGTTCTTCGCGCCCGCGGGATCCCGATCGCGCTTGTGGCGCCTGCGCCCCATACCGTCGACGCCCTCCTCCGGGCTCTGGAGGGACAATCCTGGGACTTCCGTGGGAAGGCTGTCCTCCTGCAGCATTACGGAGAGCGGAAAGAACAGCTGGTGGCTTGGCTGGGAGCGAAGGGGGCCCGGGTGCTGGAGATCTCCCCCTACCGCTGGTCCCTCCCGGAGGACCTCGAACCCCTGCGCCGCGCGATCCGGATCCTGGTTGACGCTCAAGCTGACGCAGTCTGCTTTACGAGCCGCCCGCAGGTCGTCCACCTCTTCCAGGTGGCTGGGGAGCTCAACCTCCTGGATCCGTTGAGGGAGGCCCTCAGAAAGCGTGTCGTCGTCGCGGCTCTCGGGCCCGTTTGCACCGGGGCCCTGGAGGAGCACGGGATCAGACCGCACGTTGTCCCGGAACACGGGAAACTGGGAGATCTCGTCAGGAGCCTCACACAGTTCTTCCACGCGAGGCGAGAAGGGGGCGCCAAGGAATGCGATACTTCCCATTGATGCTCAACCTGCAGGACCGCCCTGTCCTCCTCATTGGAGGAGGGGAGGAGACCATGGCGAAGGTCCATTCCCTCCTCCAGGCCGGGGCCCGCCTCACGGTGGTCTGCCCGGTGGAGCTCCCGGGGCTTGAGGAACTCTCCTCTGAGGGACGCATCCGATGGCTGCGGAGGGAGTACCAGGAAGGGGATCTGGAGGGATACTTCCTGGTCGTTTCAGCTCCCCCGGAGAAACCCATCAATGCCCGAATCTTCCGGGAGGCAGAGGAAAGGCGCGTCTTCCTGGTGGCCGTGAACGACCCCAGGAACGCCTCCGCCATCTTCCCTGCCGTGCATCGGCGGGGGGATCTCGTCCTCGCAGTCTCCACGAGTGGGGTCTCCCCCGCCCTCGCCGTCCGGATCAAGGAACGCCTGCAGGAAGAGTTCGGACCGGAGTATGCCCTCTTCCTCCGGCTCCTGAAGGAGATCCGGAAAGAGGTGGCCGTCCGCTTTCCGAGCTTCGAGGAGCGCAGGGAAGCCTGGTACCGGCTCGTGGACTCAGGGGCAGTTTCCCTCCTGCGCGCAGGGAAAGCGGAGGAGGCCCGTGAGGTTCTCCGGAGAGCCCTTGCGGCCGCTCCTCCGGCCGTGAGGATGGCGCGCCCCCTTCGAGGCGGGGAGATAGATAGGGAGGGCGAACCATGCTGATCCTCGTAGGGTTCGTCATCGCGTTCCTCATCGGGCTCACAGGAGTTGGCGCGGGCACCATGACGGCTCCCATCCTGATCCTCTTCCTGGGCCTTCCTCCTGGAGTGGCCGTCGGGACCGCGCTCCTCTTTGGGACCCTCGTCAAACTTCCCGCCGCCAGCATCTATCTCTGGAATCGGCAGGTGGACTTCCCTACCGTGCGCCTGATGCTTGCCGGAGGCCTCCCGGGCGTGATGATCGGGACCCTCCTTTTCCAAGGACTCCGACACCGGGGAAATGCGGTCCTGTTCCTTGTAGGCGCCATCGTGATCCTCTCCGCATTCGCCAATTTGGTCTCCACCTTGCGGCGTAGGAGGGGCGTAGAGCGGCCGAGGTTGATCCCTCCTGCCACGTTGCTCATCGGCATGGAGGTGGGGTTCTCCTCCGCGGGGGCAGGGGCGCTTGGGACCCTCCTCCTCTTCCATACCACGAACCTGACACCGGCAAAGGTCGTGGGGACAGACTTACTCTTCGGTCTCCTCCTCGCCGCTGTGGGAGGAGGGCTCCGTGTCTGGCTCGGGCAGGTCTCGCCGGAAGTGCTCCTCCCTATGCTCGCAGGGGGCATGCTGGGGAGCACCCTGGGTGCTTACGCCGTTACGCTCGTACCTCGCCGCCCCTTGAAGGTCGGACTCCTGCTCTGGTTGCTCTTCATCGGGATACAGCTCCTCTACCGCGGTGCAGGCCATGGGTAAGGGAAGGGTTTGGCTCGTTGGCGCAGGTCCTGGTGACCCGGGGCTCGTCACCCTCAGGGCCCTCCAGGTGTTGCAGGAGGCTGACGTGATCCTCTACGACCGCCTCGTCTCTGAGGATGTCCTGAAGCTCGCCAACCCCGCAGCAGAACGGATCTATGTGGGGAAGGACGCGGGGGAACAACACCGGAGGCAGGAGGAGATCCTCCACCGCATGCTCCGCCTCGTCCAGGACGGCCGAAACGTCGTCCGCCTCAAGGGTGGAGACCCCATGATCTTCGGCAGGGGCGGGGAGGAGTGGCGCTTCCTCGTGGAGCGCGGTGTGCCGGTGGAGGTCGTTCCCGGGGTGAGCTCGGCGATTGCCCTCCCTGCCATGGCGGGGATCCCCCTCACCTACCGCGGATACTCCTCGGGGTTCGCCGTGGTGAGCGGTCACTGCAGAGACGGAATGAACCAGGACTGGGCCCGCTACGCCCATGCGGAGACGCTGGTGGTGTTGATGGGGGTGAAGAACCGAGAAGGGATTGCCGATGCACTGATCCGCCTCGGCCGCGATCCTTCCGAGCCAGTTTGTTTCATCGAGAGGGGGTCTACCCCAGAGGAAAGGGTCATCGAAGCCACCCTGGGGAACGTGGCCTGCGGGGATGTGGATGCGAATCCGCCTGCGGTCTGGGTGATCGGGAAGGTCGTAGCCCTCCGCCGCGTTCTCTTCCCCATCAAGGTGAGATGCTATGCCCGTTGATCCGCACGGTGGAAGGCTCGTCCAGCGCGTCGTGTCGGAGGCCGATCGCGAGAAGCTGCTCCGTGAGGCCAAAAGCTATCCGAGCCTCCAGGCCGATGAGGATACCCTCTCGGATCTGGAAAATATCGCCGTGGGCGCCTTCTCCCCTCTGGAGGGGTTCATGACCAGGGAGGAAGTCGAGGGTGTCGCAGGGGAGATGCTCCTTCCCAACGGGGAGGTCTTCAGCCTCCCCATCCTCTTCCAGCTCCCGGGACCACCAAGGGTTTTCCGAGGCGAGCCTGCAGCCATTCAGGATGCAGAAGGGAGGATCGTCGGGGTCCTCGAGGTCGCGGACGTCTACCGGCTCGACCTCCCGCACCTCGCCCGACAGGTCTTCGGGACGGATCGGGAAGTCCACCCAGGCGTGCGCCTCCTCTTCCAGAAGGGACCCTTTGCAGTGGGCGGGAAGGTCCTGCTCCTTTCCCCTCTAGAGAATCCCTTCCGGGAGTGGGTGAAAACTCCTGCACAAACGCGCGCCTTCTTCGCCAGGGAGGGGTGGAAAACCATCGTCGCCTTCCAGACCCGTAACCCACCCCACCGCGCCCATGAATACCTGCTGCGCCTTGGTCTGGAGATCGCCGACGGCCTCCTGATCCACCCGATCTTGGGGAGGAAGAAGGAGGACGACTTCACGAGCTGGGCCATCCTCAGGGCTTACGAGGTTCTGATCGCGAACTTCCTGCCGAGAGAGCGGATCCTCCTCTCGGGCCTCACCACGGCCATGCGCTACGCTGGCCCACGTGAGGCCGTCTTCCACGCCATCGTCCGCCAGAACTTCGGCGCCACCCATTTCCTCGTGGGCCGCGACCACGCTGGGGTGGGGGACTTCTACGACCCGTATGCGGCGCACCGCATCTTCGATAAGCTCCCGAAACCTCTGGCCATCCAAGTGGTGAGGGTGGGGGCTGTCTTCCACTGCGCGCTTTGCGGCGGGATCGCCTCAGAGAGAACGTGCCCTGAGTCCCACAGGGGATCGCGGAAGTACGTGAGCATGACGGAGGTACGGAGCCTCCTGCGGGAGGGGAGGTACCCTCCTGCCGAGCTCGTCCGCCCCGAGCTTTCGCACATCCTCAGGGAGGCGCTTGCTCTTCCGTAATCGACTTCTCCGCATTTGCGCCCGAATGCTTTCAAGAGCAGGTAAAATGGAAGGAGGATCTGCCGCAGGGTCATCCCGTTCAGATCCTTGGGGCTGGGGAGGTGCTGTCAGTGCACGAGGGGAAACTGTGGTATCTGCGTCAGGTGGATCTCTTCGAAGGCATCGCCGAGGAAGAGGTCGAGCGCCTGGCGAGGCAGGCGGTCCTCCGGAAGTACACGCGGGGGGAGTTGATCCTCAGCCCAGAGGAGTCCTCGGAGAGGATCTATATCGTGAAGAAAGGGCGGGTGAAGCTCTCCAAGTACTCCCCTGATGGGAAGGAGCAGATCCTTGCTCTCCTCCAGAGCGGGGATGTGTTCGGGGCGTTCACGCTCGTGGGGGGTCGTGAGAGTGTGCATGTGGAGGCCTTCGAAGAGGCGGTGCTGTGCGCTCTGAGGCGGGAGGACTTCTATGCTGTCGTCCGGGAACACCCGGAGATCGTCCTTCGCCTCCTGGGACTCCTGGCGAAGCGCCTCCAGCGCGCGGAGCAAAAGATCGAGGAGCTGGCCTTCCAGGGGGTCCCGGGCCGCCTAGCTTCCCTCCTCCTGAGGATGGCGCAGGAGTATGGTGTGCGCGAACCGGAAGGGATCCGCATCGCCCTTCGCCTTACCCATCAGGACTTGGCCAACATGATCGGGGCAACGCGGGAGACTGTGACGAGCTTGCTGGGGAAGTTCAAACGACAGGGCTTAGTCCTGTTCGACCGGAAGAGCATCGTCATCCGCAGCCCGGAAAGGCTGGAGGCAGTCGTCCACGTAAGGACCCCTTCTTAGAGCACCCCACAAAACGCTTCGCGTTTTGCGGGGACCCCGCCTAGAACCATGAATTCTAGCCCCCACTACCTGGTTTTGTTCAGTCACCCCGACACGGGGGAAGCTCCAGATGCTACGGTATAGCACGATTTCTGTCCGTTTCCTTAGGCGCTCTTAACGCACCCCTGGCGATCTCGCCTGCTCGAGCCGGATCGTGCCCCAGAGGAGCCCTCCTGCCAGCAGGAGGAAGCTCAGGGGGATGAAGTAGCTCCGAAGTGCGATCAAGGCGAGGGCCGAGTTCGCGCCGAGGGCGAGGGCGACGGTAGGGGCGCAACAGGTGAAGCCCGTGAGGAGGCCCGGAAGCGCCCCGACCAGTCCGACCCCTAGGCGGCAGCAGGCTCGTTGGCGTTGCATGTACGCAAATGCCACCGCCACGTTCAGGCCCACAAGCGCTCCCAGCGCGAGGCCGAGGAAGAGGTTGGGAGCGGCGAGGAGGATCCCCATACGCCCACCCAGGTAGATCGCCACCACTGGTTCGAACGAGAAGGGAGCGACGGCCTTCCACAGTCTCGCCGGCCACCCCTCGGCGACCTCGATGGCCAAGAGGGCCCAGTCTCCCCGCGGGGGGATCCAGAGGAGATGGCGGAGAGTGTACAGGTAGATGAGGAGGTACAGACCCCCAGCGAGGAGGGCAACGCGCCGGTACCTCGGCCTCCGTACGATGTCGGCGATCCCTCGGGATGCTGCAGCGATGGATTCCCTTCCCATTACGGCACCAGGACCTTCGTTTCCGGGTAGAAGGCATACCAGGCGAACCACATCACGTCAAACGACGTCACCCACTTGAGCTGAGCGCCTGCGAGCTTTCCTCGCATCCCCTTCCCTCCCGCTGACCAGGTCGTAGCTGTTTGCGCGTCGACGATCTCTTCGCCGCGGCGGAGGAACGTTAGTTCCTGGCCGCCGAGCTGGCGGGCGAACACCAACACCCCGTCCAGCTCCTTGTCGTAGAGTGCGACAAGGGGGAGACCCCCGAGGGTGAAGTTCACAGCACCCGCGGAGGCAGCCTCGGCCTTGGGCAGTGCCAGGACCGCATGGTCAACCTTGACCCCCACAACCACTTTCTTCTCTGGGAACCGGTTGCTCCTGGCCATGACGGGAAAGAAGGGACCGCCGGAGGTGTAGTAGTTGGGCCTCTTGCTCGTATAAGAGCCGTAGGGGTCGTACCCGTAGGATCGGACATACCCCGTCTCCTTGGAGAGCACGAGCGTCTTGGGGTACCGTCTCTTCCAGCGTTCCCACGTGGTCCAGATCAAGGGCAGGGCCTCCAGCTCCTGCCCCAGGTTCGGGCCGGTGATGGCGACCCCAAGGATCTGTGGCCACCGGCTGTCCGTCTGGCGGTCATACATGAGGAGATTGCTGTTCACGAGATTCCCCGAGGTCCCGAAGGTAAGGGGCCTGCCATCTACCTTCGACCTCCCTCGATAGGCGATGGCCGACCCAGTGAGGGGACAGTAGGTCACAGTGAGTTTCTCGCCAGAGATCTCCTCGTTGACGATCTCGTGCCAAACCATGATGATCTGGGGGTAGGCCCTGGCCGTTCCTTTAACGTCCATGCCGAAGACGACATCCTCTGGGCCCAGGAACTTGTCCGCTTCGCCAGCGGAGATGTACTTGGGGTTGTCGATGGGAGGGATGCCGTCCTTAGGGGGACCGCCATGCACCACGTTCCGAGCGAATGCAGCGAGGCGTTCAGGGGGAACCTGGGCGTTGAGCTCCCCAAGGAGCCGGCCTCCCAGGAGATGGCCTATCCAGAGCATGCCAGCGAACCTGAGGCTCCATCCGAGGAACCTCCTCCGCGTGATCCCCTCAAGCTCCACCCATGGATCCCTCCGCATGTTCCCACCTTTATTATGCCGCGCTGGGAGTCGACCATCTGTAATCTTGCTTACAACCCTCTTGGGAGGGGAGACTTTTTTGTAGTCTAGCTTACAGTTTCTGGTTGCCCCCGCTCCTATGATAGAGGGGAAGCGAGTGAACCAAGTTGCCCCCGGCACAAGACCTCTGCCGGGGGTGGGAGGAGGGGAGGATGCGCACAGAGAGGATCACACGTCGAGAGTTCTTCCAGTGGTCTGCAGCGCTTTGGCTAGCGCTCTCGTCGCTAGACCGTCTCGCGGGGATTGCGCATGGAGGCACACCAGCCAGGAAGCTCGTGGGGGACGTCATCGACTTCTCCACAACGCCCCAGGGTTGGCAAGGTCTTTTTGGGTTCGTGACCTTTCGCCTCCACCCTGTGTTCTTCAAAGGGAAGCGGGCTTACCACATTCGGACTGACGCCTCTGACCAGGCCTTCGCAAAGCGAGAGGGGCTCGTGTTCGTCCCCAAGTTGGGGAAAGCTCTGGAAGCTGGGGCGGCTGCGGACTACTACATCTTTGTGCGGAGGGCACAAGGCCAGCTCCCGGTCGTTAGCACCGTCCCTGGAGAGCCAGACTTCACCCCAGCCTTCCACTTGCAACGGGTTTGGTTCAAGAGGGCACCCAGGCTCCTTACTTCGGTCGACGAAATCCGGGACGCCGCGAGGGTTGGCCAGGTGACCATTGAGCCCACGCGCATCGTGGTGAACTATCCTGTGGTGAAGTGGCCGGGGGGAGAGCTCCCCGTGGACACGGAGCGGAAAGTCTACCTGGGGAAGGGACAGCTCCTGGCCAGGCCCGACACCGCCAACCTCCGGGTGACCTTCAAGCTCCACCAGTGCTTCCCCGGGGAGTGGTACATCGTCACCGACACTTCCGCCGTCCCTATGGCACCCATGATGCGGGTTGCCCCCTCGCCGAGGACCGCCGCCCTGACGGCGGCTGGCGCAACCGCCAAGATCCTGGTCTTCGGCAATGGCATCAAGGGTCCTGGGCCGATGGGGTTCCAGCCTTCCATCGTGGACTCCCTGCCCGGGGACGCCGCGTGGAGCCCATTCTGGGACCACTTCACCTTCACCTGGGTGGAGGGGAGGACCCCGAAGGTCCTCCCCTCGCCCGCAGAGGTCCTCAAAGAGGAGCAGGCGGGGAACCTGAAGCGGTGGCTGGGGACGCCAGATACGAAAGGGGAGCTGTTCGTCGTGAACTGTCCCGTTCCCATCGCCGCGCCGATGACGTGGAGACCGGGATAGCGCAACCAAAAACCACAGGAGGTGATCGACGTCATGGCCAAAGCAGCGGTTGTGATCCTCGCCGATACGGAGACCCACGCCGACCTGGGACGCCTCGTCAACGCGCTCCAGCTAGCGAGGGAGTTCCAGGAGGCAGGCGATGAGGTCAAGATCCTCTTCGACGGTGCGGGGACCAAGTGGATCGGGGAACTGTCAAAACCGGACCACCGGCTTTCCGGCCTCTTCCAGTCCTTGAAGGGTTCGGTCTACGGAGCGTGTAGCTTCTGCGCAACGGCGTTCGGCGCGAAGGAGGCCGTGGAGAAATCTGGGGTCCCGCTCTTGGATGAGTACGCCGGGCATCCAAGTCTCCGGAAGCTGATCGCGGACGGCTATCACGTGCTCACGTTCTAAGTCACCCCGCCAAAACCCCAATACGGGTTTTGGCGGGGACCCCTTGGTGGGGACCCCCGACACGGGGCAAGCTCCAGGAGCGATTGTGTAGCATCATTTCTGTCCGTTTACTGAATGCGAGGGAGGGGTCAGGTCTTGACTGGGTACACGTCGGCGTTCTCAGTCAGGGCTTGACCCCTCGTTGGCTGCGCTTGCGCCTCGTGGACCGGCGGCGGTCGATGATGGTGCAGCTCCGGATCCTCTCGGTATTGTCCTCCACGAGTTCGGAAGCGATCTCAATCAACTGGCGCACGCGGGGGTCCGTGACACGGTAGTACACATTCCTCCCTTCCTGCCGGGCGGTGACATACCCGCACCAGCGCAGGCAAGCGAGGTGACTAGAAACCCGCCCCTGGGGAGAACCGATGATCCTGACCAATTCGGAGACATTCCTCTCTTCCTCCATGACCTCTTGGAGGATGCGTAACCGCGTGGGGTCGCCCAGGGCGCGGAAGAACTTGGCCGTGAGGACCAGGTCCGAGAGGTTCGGCAGGACGAACGGAGCTGTCATGAGCTGTGTCGTCCTCATGGTCGTCCTCCTATCGAGGATTTCGTATCCTTCTCAGACTTTACCTGATTCCCTCCTCCAGTGCAAGGTGAGGGAACTTGCCCGCTTTCGGCGTTCGCGCTATAATACCCTCGAACCCTGAGGGTGGGTGTCTGAAAACTGCATACAGGAATCCACTGGGGGAGCTCGGTGAAGCCGGGCTGAGAGTGCGGCCGGAAGTGTCCCGGATCGCTCCGGGCACGTTGCCGCAGACCCTTTGGACCCGATCCAGATAATACTGGCGTGGGGAAAGTGGTGATCTTGGGAAAGCCGCCAGTCCAGTCTGGATTGGTGGCTTTCAAGTTTCCGGGAGGGGAGGATTCTCCCGTGAAGATCGCGGTCAAGGGGATCGTCAAGAGTTTCTCCCATAACGGGGTGAACCTGCGGGTCCTGGACGGGGTCACCCTCCATGCCCGGGAGGGAGAGTTTGTGACCATCCTGGGCCCGAGCGGGTGCGGGAAGAGCACTTTGTTCAACATCATCGCTGGACTCCTCCCTCCGGATGCCGGGGAGATCTGGATCGACGGCGCCTCCGTACCTGATGGAAGGGGATATATCGCCTATATGCAACAGAAGGATCTCCTGTTGCCCTGGCGCACCGTCGTGGATAACGCCATCCTCGGGCTGGAGGTGCAGGGGACCCCCAAAGAGGAGGCGAGGGCCCTGGCCAGGGATCTCCTCGCCCGGGTGGGCCTGCAGGGTTTCGAGGACGCCTTTCCGGCCCAGCTCTCCGGGGGGATGCGCCAGAGAGTTGCCCTCGTCAGGACCGTCCTCACAGGGAAGGAGATCCTCCTCCTCGACGAGCCCTTTGGGGCTCTGGATGCGATGACGCGTCTCGTCCTCCAACAGTATATCCTGCGCATGTGGCAGGAGTTCCGCAGGACGGTCCTCTTCGTGACCCATGACATCGAAGAGGCGGTCCTCCTCTCGGATCGCATCTATGTGCTCTCCGCCCGGCCGGCGCGGGTGAAAGAGGAGGTGGTTGTCGATCTGCCGCGGCCAAGAGAGGTCACCGATCCGTCGTTTGTTGCCCTGAAGGGGAGACTCCTCGCGCTCATCCAGGACGAGATGAAGGAGGCCTTTGGCCATGCACGCTAGGATTTTCACAAAGGCGATCTCGAATCTTCCGTCGCTCCTGCTCTTGGGGATCTTCCTCCTTGCGTGGGAAGGGGCGGTGCGGTTCTTTGAGATGCCTCCCTACATCCTGCCGGCCCCGAGCCGCATCGCCTATGTCCTGCTTTCCGAGAGAGCCCTCCTGTGGCGGGATACCCTCGTCACGCTCGAGGAGGTCGGGCTCGGCATCATCCTCGCGTTGGTAGTCGGGATCACCCTGGCGTTCCTCATCTTTCACTCCCAGGTCCTGGAGCGCGCCCTCTACCCCCTCATCGTGGCCTCCCAGACGATCCCCGTCTTCGCCATCGCACCCCTCTTGATCGTCTGGTTTGGATACGGCCTCCTCTCCAAGGTGATCATGGCCACCCTCATCGTCTTCTTCCCCATTGTGGTGAACACCGTGGACGGGCTCCGCGCTGTCGACGAGGACATCGTGAATCTCCTGCGGATCCTGAAGGCTTCCCGCTGGCAGATCCTGTGGAAGGTGCGCATCCCCGGGGCGCTCCCGTTCATCTTCTCGGGGATCAAGGTCGGCGTGGCCGTGAGCGCCATTGGGGCGGTAATCGGGGAGTGGGTGGGTTCCCAGGCTGGGCTGGGATTCCTGATGATCCACGCCAACGCCCAGCTCCGGGTCGACCTCATCTTTGCGGCCATCGTCTATCTCTCGGCCATGGCAATAGGCCTGTTCGCCTTTGCTTCCTTCGTGGAGTGGCTGGCCCTCCCGTGGAGGCGGGCGGCAACAAAATAACCCTAGGGAAGGAGGTCACCGCATGCGTAAAGCAACGATCATCATAGGGGTCATCCTCACGGCCCTGACACTTTCCCTCACGGGACAGGGGACGCTCGCGGGAGCAGCGGTCCCGGTCACGTTCATGCTGGACTGGTTCCCCAACCCGGATCACGTTCCCGTGTACGTGGCGCTCCAGAAGGGGTTGTTCACCCAGGAGGGGCTCCAGGTCCGGCTCCAGGTCCCCGCAGATCCCAACGATCCCCTCAAGCTCGTGGCCGCCGGGAAGGTGGACATCGCCATCAGCTACCAGCCGACCGTTACCATCGCACGCTCCCAGGGGCTTCCCGTCAAGTCCGTGGGGATCCTCATCGGACAGCCCCTGAACACGGTCATGTTCCTACTAGACTCTGGGATCCGTACGCCTGCAGACCTCAAAGGGAAGCGCATCGGCTACTCCGTGGCAGGGTTCGAAGAGGCCCTGCTGTCTGCGGTGGCAGCCAGCGGGGGGATCAAGAAGGGGGACTACCAGCTCATCAACATCGCCTTCAACCTGACCCCGGCCCTCCTCTCCCGTCAGGTAGATGCTGTAGTGGGGGCCTACAGGAACTTCGAGCGGATCCAGCTGGAGCTCCAGGGGAAGAAGGTCGGGATGTTTGAGGTGGAGAAGTATGGAGTTCCGGAGTACTATGAGCTTGTGGTGATCGCAAGCGACCGGACGGTCCAAAGGCGGCCGGAGATCCTCAGGCGGTTCATCAGGGCGTTGAGCCGGGGGATCAGCCAGACGCTGGCGAACCCCGAGGATGCCCTGAAGACGTTCTTCCTCGCGAACCCGAAGCTGAAGGACGAGCTGAACCGGCGGGCGTTCTCTGCCACCCTTCCGTACTTTGCGCGGACCCAGGTGCAGAGCCGGGAGCGGTGGGCGAGATTCCAAGACTTCCTGTTCGCCCACGGGGTCATCGCAAAGAAGAGCCCGGTGGATGAGCTGTTCACCAACGCGTTCGTCCCGCGCTGATATGCAGGCACGGCGGTTGGATCTTACGCTGTACGTGATCACGGACAGGCGTCTGAGCGGCCGGACCCATGAGGAGGTGGCCGAGGCGGCGATCCTGGGCGGGGCTACCGCAATCCAGTTCCGGGAGAAGGAGGCCCCCACGCGCGAGATGGTGGAGATCGCCACCCGCCTGCGGGCGATCACTCGGCGGTACGGCGTCCCCCTGATCGTCAACGATCGGGTGGACGTCGCCCTCGCCGTCGACGCAGATGGGGTCCATGTAGGGACCGACGACATGCCCGTGGCCATTGCCAAGCGTTTGGTCGGCCCGGGGAGGATCGTGGGGGCTTCGGCCTCTACCGTAGAGGAGGCCTTTTCGGCCGTGGAGCAGGGTGCTGACTACCTGGGGGTAGGGAGCATCTTCGCCACGGGCACGAAGGTGGACGCGGGCCCTCCCATCGGCATCGAGCGCATCGCCGAGATCAAGTCTCGGGTTCCCGTCCCGGTGGTCGCCATCGGGGGGATTCACCATGGGAACGTTGCCGAGGTCATCCGGGCGGGAGCCGATGGGGTTGCGGTGATCTCAGCGGTGGTTGCCGCCGAGGACATCGCAGACGCGGCGCGCCGGCTTCTGGAGGCGATCCGGGAGGCAAGGGCATCTGGCCGATCGGGGCGCGGGCCCTAAGTCACCCCACCAAGGGGTCCCCGCCAAAACCCATATCCGGGTTTTGGCGGGGTGCCCCAACCCGTGTCCGGGTTTTGGTGGGGACCCCGACGTGGGGGGACCTCCAGTTGTTATGGTGTGACATGATTCCTGTCCGTTTACTTGGGTGGGAAGGCGGGGAGTGATGGAAGGGCAAAGCCCGAGGGTAAGGGATATCGGGGAGTTTAAACTCATCGACCGGATCGCCAGGATCGCAGGTCCTCCGGGGAGAGGGGCGCTCATTGGCATCGGCGATGATACGGCCCTCCTGGAGCCCAGTGAGGGCCGCCTCCTCCTCGCCACCTGCGATGTCCAGGTGGAAGGTGTACACTTCCTGCGAGAAGTGATCTCCCCGCGGCAGCTGGGTCGCCGTGCCCTTGCCATCAACCTCAGCGACATCGCCTCCATGGGGGGGATCCCCCGCTGGGCTATTCTCTCCCTCGTCCTCCCCCCAGACCTCCCGGTCTCGTGGGTCGAGGAGTTCTACACTGGCCTCCGGGAGGAAGGGGAGCAGTTCGAGGTACCCGTTGTGGGAGGGAACCTGTCGAGGTCTCCCGGCCCCCTCGTGGTGGATCTTACCCTCCTTGGTGAGGTGGAGCCGGAGCTCGTAGTGGAACGGCGGGGAGCAAGTCCCGGGGATCTCCTCATCGTCACGGGGGAACTCGGGCTTGCCGGAGCGGGACTCCTCGTGCTCCAGGACCGTAGGCCCAGCGGGGACGAGGGGGAACTCGTCCAGGCCTTCCTCACCCCTCGCCCGAGGGTGCAAGAGGGGAGGCTCATCGCCACATCCCGCCTCGCGAGGGCGATGATCGACCTCTCCGATGGCCTCGCCTCAGACCTCCACCGACTTTGCCAGGCCAGCGGGGTTGGCGCCCGCATCGAGGCCGTGCGCCTTCCCCTTCCCGAAGCCGTCCGGCAGACAGCGCAGGAGAGGGGGATCGATCCCCTTGAGCTCGCCCTGTTCGGAGGGGAGGATTACGAGCTCCTCGTGGCGGCCTCCCCAGAGGCGGCTTCCTCCCTGGTCAGACTCCTCGCGGATGCGGGGGTCCCGGCGAGGGTCGTTGGGGAGGTCCGCCCCCAGAATGAAGGGATCTCCCTAGTCTTCCCAGACGGAACCGTGCGTCCCCTCCCCCCTGCGGGGTGGGACCACTTCGCCGCGCGAGAGGACATCCCCGGAGGAGGCGGTAGACGATGGCAGACGGGCTCATCCGCGTGATCACACAGGATCGAACCGTCCGCGCCTTGGCTGCGGTGACCACTGCTGCAGTGGAGGAAGCGCGCAGCCGCCACGGGACCCTGCCCACGGCGACGGCAGCCCTGGGGAGGGCCCTCACCGCCGCCTCCCTCTTGGGTGCCATGCTTAAGGGGGATCAGACGGTCACCCTGCGGATCCTAGGGGATGGACCTCTCGGGGGGATCGTTGCTTGGAGCGATGCCTTTGGCAACGTCCGTGGGTACGTAGCCCATCCCCTGGTGGATCTCCCCCTCACAGACCAGGGGAAGCTCAACGTCGGAGCCGCGGTGGGCAGGGGAACCCTCCACGTCACCAAAGATCTAGGGCTGCGGTACCCGTACCACGGAAGCGTTCCCCTCTCGAGCGGGGAGATTGCCGAGGACCTGGCGCGGTACTTTACCGTCTCCGAGCAGATCCCCTCCGCGGTGGCTCTTGGGGTCCTCGTGGCGCCCGATGGTCGCGTACTTGCCTCCGGAGGGCTTGTCGTCCAGGTCCTGCCAGGAGCGGACGATGGGGTGACGACCTACCTGGAGAGGCGCGCCCGGGCGCTCCCAGCAATTACCTCCATGGTCTACCGGGGCCACGGCCCGAGGGAGCTCGTGAAGGAAGCTCTGGGAGAGCTCCAGTTCAAGGTCATCGAGTCCAGAGCAGTCTCCTTCCGTTGCTCCTGCAACCGCCAGAGGGTCGAGGAGACCCTCCTTTCGCTCGGGGGAGAGGAGCTAAAGCGCATGTGCGACGAGGAAGACGGGGCAGAGGTTCGGTGTCGCTTCTGCGGGGAGCAATACCACCTCTCCAGGGAAGACCTCGACGATCTCCTCGCCCAATTGCAGTCCGAGTAAGGGTGCTGGCGAGCGACCTACGCGGCGCGTTGCACGCGCCCGGACTTCAAGCAGGTGGTGCACACGCGGATGCGCTTGGTCGTTCCGTTGATACGTGCCCGGACGACCTGGAGGTTCGGGGCGAACCTCCTCTTCGTCTTGTGGTGGGAATGGCTGATGGAATGCCCTGCCGAGGGACCACGCCCGCAGATCTCGCACCGCCTTGCCATCACGACGACCTCCCCATGGCTCTGTTCATGAACACGCGACGCTGATTGTAGCATACCCCCCTCTCCCTTGCAACTGTTAACCCACCGTTAACATCCCTCTAACATGGTGTTCACCAAACGGGTGCGGTCACGGGATAGAGTGGGAGGCGGAAGTTCCCAGAAGGAGGTGTTCCAATGTCCTGGCGCGTTGCAGTGCTCCTCACAGCAGCTCTCAGAGCCTTCGTCCTTGTTGTGGCTGGGGCTTTGGCGATGAGGCTCGGGGCGTCCCCGGGCGGTTCGGGGCAGAAGGCTAGGGCCGACGGGAGCGAGGCGAAGGTTCCATTGCGGGTGGTCCGCCAGCGCGAGCAGCGGTACCGGGAGCGCCTGAAGGAGGCAAACGCCCGCTTGAACTGGGCCTATGGGGAGATCCGAAGGCTACAGGGGAAACTCGTCGCGCTCTCGGCGCAAGTCCCGGGGTCTCCACGGGGGATGCGAGAGGACACCGGGGGGAGAGAGGGAGAGGAGAGGTGGGAGGGAGATGAAGAGGGATCCGAAGGGCATGCATGGGACGATGACTAAGTCACCCCGCCAAAATCCTGAAACGGATTCGGGCACCCCGCCAAAACCCGGACACGGGTTGGGGCACCCCGCCAAAACTCCGTTACGGGTTTTGGTGGGGACCCCGACACGGAGCAAGAGCGCCTAACAAAACCGCTCAGAGCCAGCCAGCATCTCTGGTACTAAGCGGGGTCCCCGCAAAACGCGGAGCGTTTTGTGGGGTGCTCTAAGCTCCAGGAGCGATAGTGTAGCATCATTTCTGTCCGTTTACTTAG
>Ga0197143_1001499_pt1 | contig 19614 bp, 16 predicted proteins | sample GBS70_MetaG_FD_148603 | JGI IMG/M metagenome (GOLD analysis project Ga0197143, IMG submission 148603) | Sediment microbial communities from Great Boiling Springs, Gerlach, Nevada, United States - GBS 70_MetaG | ecosystem: Environmental > Aquatic > Thermal springs > Hot (42-90C) > Sediment...
ATGTCGAGAAGCCTTTGAAGGAGAACTTTGAGGAGGCTGTGAGGGTTCTCGGCGTCACCCCGACACTTCTCTCAAACAGAGTCCGTGTCCTGGAGAGGAGGCGTGAGAAGGGCCGCACAGGCGTGTACTACAGCGCCGAGCTCGGCGAAAACACATCCTTCGAGGAGGAGTTCCAACGCCTCCTGGCGAAAAATCCCGCCCTAAGGAAGAGAGCGGTCTAGTCTCAACACCTCGCCCGCCCCTCCTACAATCGCATAGCTCTGTGCAAGCCGAGACCTAGGCCCCTAAATCACCTTATAATCGAGCCTTACATGGGTGTGTAAAGGGATTTTTGGAGAAAATTCTCCTTTCCATCTTCGAGGAGGATGGTGTTTCTTCAAGCACCCTTTCGCCTTAAATTTATTAATCTCAATACACGTTTTATAATGAATGAAAAACAAGTCAGGAAAGAGAATAATAGATTTGACACATGCAATACACACCGACATGCCGCAATTTATAAGCGCGCGTCCTTTCACGTATATAGAGACAAGAAGACATGAAGTAGGAAAAAATTCAATAGGATCCACGTTATGTATATTTGTTGATCATATTGGAACCCACATTGACGCCCCGCTCCATTTCGATCCTTCTGGCAAACCTATTAGCGAAATGCCACTTGAAGTGATGCATTCAACGGGAATTTTGTTGGATTTTACTCACAAAGATCCAAACACATCGATTAAACCTGAGGAAGTTAAAATTTATTTCGAAAAGTTAAAATTAAAACCAAGAAAGGGATTTAGCATCCTTTTTTACACGGGTGCATCTAAAAAATGGGGGAGTCCGTCTTATTTTGAACACATAGTTGAGATAAACCCGCAAACAGTGAGATGGCTTTACAGCTGTGGGGTTGTCGTTTACGGTATAGACGCGTTATCTGTCGATATAGATTTTGTTAATTATCCTACCCATTCTTTATTACTAGAATTTGAACACTATATAATAGAAAATTTAACAAACTTAGACAAATTATTGGATCCGACCTTCGAACTTTTCATTTTTCCAATTAAACTACTTGGAGCTACAGCGGCTCCCGTAAGAGCCGTAGCCATGACTCGAGAAGATTGAGTATCTCAAATAGGGTATACTTAAGGAATATGATAGTTTTATGTGATAGTGTCCAAATACGGGGTTATATTTAAAGGCCGGCTGTGTGTCTTGTTTGTATGGATGTTGTGGGTTTGTTTTCTAGTTGTTTTAAGCGTAATAAAAAAGTAGGGATGTCAAGGTTTTAGCTGTTCTTGGGTAGCTAGGATTGTCTCATCCAAGATTATGATAGCTTCTAAGCCAAGGTATAGCTGTTGAAGGTGTCTGGGTATATAGATGTAGATTCAGGGGAATTACTGGCCCTAGAAGCCTCTTACGGGAGGAGCTGCCTAAACGCCATAACATTCCTAAGAAGGCCCTAAAACTATGTACCAATAGGGGTCCATGGTATAGATGGGCTCTAGAAAGGCTTGGAATAGAGTATAGGTGTGAAGAGGTTCGGCCTGAGGAATAGGGTTGAAAGATTCTTCAGATATCTCAAGGAGAGGACGACGGTATTCCACCATAAAATGAGCACAAGAAACCACATACAGGGAATCAAAAACCCAAACCATTCCTAAACCCATACACAATATACTACCAAACAATCAAGACAGGGGGTGAATAAAAATGCTTATTTGGACAGTATCGTTTTATGTCATATTATGCTATAGGGGGGACAAAATAGTCTTGTTCATCTACAGTTGTTTATCGATGAGGCTAGATTTATAAAGTTTTAGGTTAAATTTTAAATATTAACAATACGATAAAAAAGTATGCTTGCTTCATCAAATTTAAAGAGAGAACAACTACAGAGAATCGATATCAGTAGGATACGGATGATTGAATGGCTGCCTGAGAGACAGGAAATGGGTGACCTGGTCTCTCTCGCACGTTCAATACAGAAAAAGAGCGACGTCGATGTACCAATAAAGGTGAGGAAAACACTCACTGGAGAATATGAACTTATCTGGGGTAGAAGACGACTCGAAGCCGCGAAACTAGCTGGCTTAAAAGAAATATCATGCATAGTTGAGGACAATATAAGTGATGAAGAGGTATTCCGTCAGCATGCTATTGAAAACCTTCATAGGTTGGAAAAAACTTGCATAGAGGAGGCAGAGTTTTTTGAGGCGTGGAGGCAACGTTTAAATGCGACATATGAATCGATTGCCCAAAAATTAGGAATCGATAAGAAATACGTTTATAATAGAGTGGCTCTTTTATCGCTTCCAAATAAATTAAAGGAAAAAATCAAACAAGACCCCAACAGAAGCTTTGGTGTTTATCATGGTTTACTTTTACTTACTATAAAGGATAAAAAACTTCAAGAAGAGCTTGGTTTCAAAGTAATCGAAGAACAGATGTCAACGCGAGAGTTGAAAATAAAAATAGAAAATCTTGTAAAGACTTCAGGAAAAAAAGATTCATTATCAAACGAGATTATTCACAATGAAAAATTTATGTCGGCAGGAACTACACCCTTTTCCGACTCTGTTCACAAGTATTATGATTTAACTTTGCCTTTCTCAGAAAAACTTGTTAATCCAATTTTTCCTCCCATGAGAATAAAAGATAAACAAACTAAACAACCTAATCTTATAAGTAAAGTTCAAGTAGTAATGTTTTCAACTCACACAGGTACACATATGGACTCTCCGCATCAATTCATTAAAGGTGGAAAAAAGATAGAAGAGTTTCAGCTTGAGCGATTCATAGGGAGGGGTGTGATACTCAATACACCCAAGCATGAAGGTGAGCCGATTAAAATTAGTGATATTAGAGAAAACGACGTCAGAATATTGGAAAAAGACATAGTGCTATTTTATACTGCATGGGCTGAAAAATACGGAACTGAAAGCTATATATATCATCCTTACCTCTCAGAAGAAGTAGTAAATTATCTGATTAAGAAGAAAGTTAAGTTAATTGGAATCGACACACCAACAATAGAAAAACCGCTTCTTACCCGTAAAAATAAATTTAATTATCCTCTACATAGACTTTTGTTTGAGAAAGACATTTTAATAGTAGAGGGTTTGGGGGATATGCAAAAATTAACGGGTAGAAGAGTTATTGTTTATGTTTTGCCAATTGTCTTTAGTGGAGCCAACACATATCCGGTAAAAGTTCTAGCCCAGGTCATCGAATAATATGTTCGACATTTCCGAATATAAAGAAAGGTTAAAACGTCTAATTGAGGCTTTAATGTCAAAGGAAGTCGATGTCGCAATTATTTCAAGCTGGGAAAATCTAAACTATTTTGCGGGGATTATCACAATGTATTCAAGAAGTCGTGCTATTGAATCTATGCCATTAATTATAGGTAAGAGTATGGAGGAAATATTTTTCGTGCCTACCATGATGTTTAGTACTGCGGCAAAATTTGAATACCCGTATATACCACATGTAAGGCCCTATACCGGGCCACAACCATGGCGAACTGTTGCTCAAATTATAAAAGAGTTGGGATTTAATAAAGCACGAATTGCTTTTGAAGGCAGCGGTATATCGGCGGGGAATCTTGAAACCTTAAAAAGATTGTTACCGGAAGCGGATTTTTTAGATTGTACACCAATAATAAGTGAAATAAGGTCGGTAAAGTCACCTAGGGAGCTGGTGTATATTGAAAAATCATGCAAAATAACTGACAGAGTTTTAGAAAGAACTTTGCAGGACATACTGCGCCCTGACAAAACCGAACTGTCCGTGGCTGCGGAAATGATAAAAGTGATAATGGAGGAAGGAGCGGAAGGACCTAGTTTCTACCCACAGGTGATATCAGGATACAGGTCAGCTTTTCTCAACGTGTCTTCCACTAATAAGATTATAAAAAATGGAGATATTGTTATGTTGGATTTCGGTGTGAGCTATAATGGATACTGTAGCGACACTGCAAGACCAGTCATTCTAGGTACTAAACTCTCTAGCGAACAGAGGAAAGCTTGTGAAGCAGCACTCGAAATAACTAATGCAGCACTACAAACAATAAAGGCAGGAGTAAAGGCTTCCGATGTAGACAATAATGCTATCCTAAAAGCACATGAACTCGGATACTCCAAGTACATACGCCACCATAGTGGACATGGGATAGGGTTAAATGTCTGGGAACCTCCGGCGTTGGCTGAGTTTGATAACACAATTTTGAAAGAAAATATGACGTTGGCAGTTGAACAAGGAGTTTACTTTGAAAATTATGGATTTCGGTTTGAGCAGAATGTAATTGTTACAAGAAACGGGTGCAGGTCGTTATTTAAAACAGACATGACTTTATTTAGGATATAAATAATCATACGCAACGCCAACGTGAACCCCGACACTAAGCATAAGTTCTTCAATGTGAACGAACTCATTGATTCTGCCCATTAATTGTGCATTAGGACCGTAAGTTACTGTTGGAATACCGGCTTTTCTGAAGAATTTACCATCGGTAGAACCTAAACGAAAGAACAGCTTGGCAGGTTTTTTTAATAATTGTTCGACATTATTTTTAGTTACTTCTACTATGCGTTCAGTGGGGCTCGTAAAATTAGGTTCGATCGAAAATAAAACTTCGTGTCTTAGATTTGATAGTCCGCGTTGCTTAATCAACGAATTTAACTTTGTTATCACATGTATTGGTTTGACACCCATCGGTAATCTAACGTCAACATAGACTTCACACCTTTGAGGCACCATGTTTATTCTTTCACCTCCTTTTATAACGCCACAGTTATACCATACTTTCTCTAAAGCTCTTGCAGCTTTTGGTAAACCGTGTCTTTGATAATAATTTCGTTGTTTTCGAACTAACGTCGTAATTTCAGAGGGGGCTCTACCCGAATATTTTTTAAGATTTTCTAATACTTTTAATATCTCAGTGGCCTTATTAATTGCATTTTCACCACCGGTATAAGCACCATGAGCCAGCTCCCCCTCAGCCTCATATCTTAGCCACAATACCCCTTTCTCCCCTATGGTAACAACATCAGGTGCCGCTGGCTCCCCTATCAAGCATGCATCTCCTCTTACATGATGGACGTTTTTAAGCATCCATTGTGCACCTCCAAAACCCATATTTTCCTCGTCGGCGAACAATGCGAGCGTAAGCCTGCCCTGCATTTCTTTTTCATACTTTGCTATGGTCTCAAATGCGCTAATAGCAGCTGCAAGTCCAGCTTTCATATCGACAGCACCTCTTCCAAATATTTTTCCGTCAATGACTTTTCCTGAAAAGGGGTCTAAACGCCAATTAAAACCTGCGGGAAAAACGTCGAGATGACCACAAAAAATGAGATTCGGCTTATCTGAACCTATTGTGGCAACAAGATTTTCCATATTTTTTATTGGTTCGTATTTTTGACAGGTATACCCGGAATTTTCTAACTTTTGCTTTATGTATTCAGCTATTTCTCGGGTATCACCTGGTGGATTTTCACTTCGCAGTTGAATAAGTTTAGAGCAAAGACTAATGATTTCTTTTCTTTGCAATCCTAAAATTAAAGTATTTTTACTCGGAATTCCCAAATTACATACCACGCTTATTTAAACTTCTTGGGATATATTTACCTAAACCCGGTTTCTCAATAACAGTTCGGTCTTCCATCACCTTAATTCCCTTAACAAATGTCATGACCGGCACTCCCTTAACTCGCATTCCTTCATACGGGGTCCAGCCACATTTTGAGTAAAGGTTTTCAGCTCTTAAAATTTCCTCACGGTTTAAATCAACTATTACAATATCTGCATCAGATCCAACTTGTAAGGATCCTTTTTGCGGATAGATGTTGAATATCTTAGCCGCGTTTTGGCTGCAAATTTCTGGAACTTTTTCTAGTGGTATTCTTCCCTTGTTCACTCCCTCGCTTAGAATAATGGGTAAAAGGGTTGCTAAACCTGGTACCCCTGGCCAACTAGTCCATATATCATCTGTTTTTGGAATTATGACATGATCGCTTCCTATTGTTTTAATAATTCCTCGCGAAATCCCTTTCCAAAGCACTTCAATGTCGCTTTTTTCGCGTAAGGGGGGCGAAATTTTACCGCGAACAGGCTCTAACGGCGAATCTTTCGTTAACACAAGATAATGTGGGCAAGTTTCAGCATAAACATTAACACCTTCATAAATGGCTCTCTCTATTAAATTTACACCAGCACCTATGCTTAGGTGAACATTGTATAATGTATTCCCAGCGATTTTTGAAAGAAAAATGGCTTTCTGCATGTATTCAGCTTCACAAAACCATGGACGTGCTTCAGTCCATGCAGGCAGGTCCTTGCGGCCCTGCTCTTTAAGCTTTTTTTTCAACCAGTGTATTATCTCGTAATTTTCAGCATGCACACATGCAACGGCCATTTCACCCAGTTTGGCTATTTCTACGAACCCTTGATACATGAGGCCGTCATCCGTCTGCTGTATGACATCTGGAGGTGGGGTGTCACGATAAGACATAAGCTCTATTCCGTACTTTCCGTAAAATTTGAATGATGTCACTCCAAAAGAGCGAGCATAGTCAGGTATTTCTTTCACATGGTCGATATGCATTATTCCGAAGTGACAGAACATATCTGTATATGAATTGTTATTCATGATTTCAATTTCCTTCATAAAAAAGTTTTTGTACGAATCCAGCGAACGAACGAATCTTCCCGTGGTTGTAACCCCTCCGACGACTGCCGATGCCGTCTCCGTACGACAATCATCTTCAAGGGGAACGTGGAGGCCGATATGAATGTGTGGATCGATCACACCAGGTAACATAACTTTTCCCTTACAGTCTATAACTTCCGATGCAGATGGTAGGTTAGCGTCTAAAGAGACAGAAACTATCTTGCCGTCCTCTACCGCTAAACCACCTTGAAAAACACCATTAGGGGTTACTATTTTTGCATTTTTTAAAACGAGATCTACTAACATCTTCGCTATCCACCTATCAATCAATATATATAAACATTTAGCTAAATCCTAGCGCTAGGAATACAGTAAATAGAATAGCCTTTAGCTCTTGATCATTTTCATTATTTCTTCTGAACTCAGAACCCAGCCAAAGTATCGTTCAATATTTTTGAGTGATGACAAATGTAGTTCGTACACCTCAGCTGGAGCTGCGACGCAATCCTCTACCGCAATGACATCAAAATCGCGTTGGTATGCATCGCGAACAGTAGACTCGACACAGGTGTTTGTGTTGACGCCCGTAACTAACAAAACACTTCTATCTAGGCTACGGAGTAATGTCTCCAGTATTGTACAATAGAATGCACTGAACTTATTTTTGACTACAATATACTCGTCTGGCATAGGTTTTAGCTCATCAATAAACTCACTATCCCAGCTGCCATAGAGGGCGGGTTGTTTTAGATTCATTCTATGATATAGATGTGTACCAGGTTTTGCTGCTGGTGCCAGCTTGTGTAGTCTTTTTATCGTTTCAGCATCTTGTGGGTGGTGCTCTTGTTTAGTAAAGATTACGGGTATTTTCACTTGTTTACAAAATTTTCTGAGCTTATCTACGGTAGGGACAATTTTTCTGCAAGGTTCGGTATTTAGACGCTTGCTAACACTTCCCTCAGGTTTAATGAAGGCATTTTGCATGTCTATTATTAATAACGCAACCCACTCCGGGTCTAGTTTATTCATCATGTTTTGCATATACAACGAGCTGTAATATTGGTATAAAAGCTTTTATATGAAACTGAAGTAGGAATATTCATGCGGTCCCTCCTATTGAAGGATGCTGATTATGTAGTTATTGATGCGCATCGATTTATTCGTAACGCATCAGTTTACATAGAAAACAATGTAATAAAGGATATAGGCCCTAGTACAAAAATAAATAAAGAGTATAAGGCGGACATAGAGTACAATTGTGCTGGTCATATAGTTACACCGGGATTAATAAATGCCCATAATCATCTTTATGAGATATCACAAAGAGGGTTAGGAAAAGATTTTACGTTAGACGAATGGATCAGGAAGGTTGTTTATCCAGTTAATGAGATGCTTTCAGCCGAGGATTACTATTGGTTGGAACTTATTGGTTGCGCAGATGCAGCGAGAAATGGAACCACGGCAATTATCGAAATGATGACTAGTTTTGCACGTTTTCATGCAGACATGGGGATCAAGGCCTTTTTAGACTTTGGTATGAGGGGTGCGGTTGCACGCTCCTCCTCACATAGCTCATTGATAAGCGGTGCAGAAAACAGATCACCTGAGGAAGACTACAAAGAAACGGCTAATTTTATTGATAGATGGAAAGGTAATAGCTTGGTTAAACCATGGGTAGGACCCTCTATGAATATAACATGCCCTCCAGACTTGCAAGTTAACCTGAAGAAACTCGCAAATGAAAAAGGTGTAAAGTATCACATTCACTTAGCAGAGACAGCTAACATAACAAAAATTGCACGAAATAACAACTACTTAGGAGATGTAGCATGGTCATATTCTTATGGATTGCTAGATAAGAATACTGTCATAGCTCACGCAGTATGGATTACTGACATCGAGATAGAGATGATCAATCTTTCAGGTGCTCAAGTCGTTCATAACCCCACCTCTAACCAAATTTTAGCTGACGGAATAGCGCCAGTAACAAGATTGCTTGCGGCAGGCATTACTGTAGGATTAGGAACTGATGGTCCATCAAGTAACGATTCGTTGGATATGGTATCTGAGATGAAGAGCTGTGTAAAATTGAGCCGGATATCAAATTTAGACACAAAATCAATGTCCTCAAAGCAAGCCTTTAAAATGGCCACCGTCAACGGGTCTAAAATACTAGGTATGAAAAATTTAGGTATATTGCAAAAAGGATATCTTGCTGATATAGCATGCTTCAGAATTAGGCGGAACCCCAGCCTTTACCCAGTGTATGATCCTGTTGACGCTTTAGTCTATTATGGTTCCGGGAGAGATAACGTACTTACGATAATTGACGGTCGAGTGGTATACAATGAAGGTGAATGGCCAACCGTTGATATTGATACTGGAATGGAAAAGATAGCGGACATCCACGAACGAGTGCGTGACCTACTTAAGCTATAACTTTTGTCCCCACGATTGAAAATTTTTAGATTATCCATTTAACATGTATGTCATCGTGCATGCCATGTTTTGTTTTGAGATTTAATTCTTGTTTACCTATTTCACCAACATGTTCAGTCAGTATCGAATAGTTTCTCAAATAAAAAACTGCATAGACTATTCTTAAATATCGAATAACAATTCTCATGAAGATTAATTAAGCCACTAATTACGATATCGTATTGGAAGTGTATATTATAATATCCCAATCCTGATACCACTGGGTTATTTTCTTGACTATTTTAAACCTTCAAAAGTTTTTCCGGAGGACATCGTCTTCCTATACCTTTCTGGGTTGTATTGTTTTAGCCCTTTTACCAGCACTAGGGTTTACAGGAGAGCTGATATCAATAGAGTTCTTCTTTTGTTATTTGGTTGTATGCAGAGTCTTCTAGGCTTCCCACGTAATCAGTTCTAAATATATTGGGTCATAGTATCCTATGAAATCTCTCTTGAGTCTACTAACCCTTGACCTAGAAGGCAGTAAAGTCCTAATAACCTCCAGCTAACCCCACTAGGCTGCGCCATATGAATTGCGAAGAAAAAAGGATAGGTAACCAACGAATTTTTCTTATATAAAGATCTTTTGGATCCGAAAATCTTATATCTTACGTTTTAACACTGTGAGTAGAATGCCGATGCTAGATAAATATGCCCAGATTAAGTTGTGGACCGCAGCTTTATTGTCCGTAGCGACTCTGTTAATAGGTTTCGTGGGGGGATATTTTCTAGCAACACCTTCTGCTCAACAACCTACGACGGTTACGCTAAAGGAAACTGTAACAACTACAGTTATGTTGGGTCCCACCTATAGAATCGGATTAATACTGTCTATAGGTGGACTAGGAGATAAAGGCTTCAATGACGCTGCATATGCGGGCGTGATCGAAGCTAAAGAAAAGCTACGGATAGAGTTTGACCTCGCTCAGCCTAGAGCCATTGCAGAGTTTGAAAGTCTTATAAGGGATTTTGCAAGGACGGGAAAGTATGACTTGATAATATCGGTTGGATTTTACCAAGTTGATCCCTTAACATTAGTTGCAAAAGATTTTCCAAATCAAAAATTTGCCATAATAGATGCTGTAGTAGATCAACCAAATGTTGCCTCGCTCATTTACGAAGAGCATGAGGGAGCCTTTTTGGTCGGGGTTGTTGCGGGTTTAATGACCAAAACTGGTAAGGTGGGTTTTGTAGGGGGACTTGATATTCCACTAATAAAGTACCGATATGTGGGCTGGGCTGAGGGGGTAAAGTGGGCGAATCCGAATGCAATAATATACGAACGGTATGTAGGAGCCTTCGACGATCCGGTTAAGGGTAAGGAAGTTGCGATCGAACTCATATCCCAAGGTGTCGATGTTCTGTTCCATGTCGCCGGTCGTTCAGGTTTGGGAGTTCTAGACGCAGCCAAGGAGAAAAATGTATATGCTGAAGGATCTGACCAAGACCAGAGTTGGTACGCTCCTGAAAACGTTGTAGCTAGCTTATTAAAAGGTGTTCAGCTTTCGACTTTTGAAATAATAAAGTCGATAGTGGATAATAACTTCAGGGGCGGGATACATGTATATGGGCTCAAAAACGGGGGAAGCGACGTTGCATATGGAAAAATGGTTCCTCAAGAAGTTAAAAGCAAAGTTGAGGAGGCTAAAAGACTAATCTTGGAGGGTAAGATTAAAGTAACTGATATACGTCAATGAAATGGCATGAATGTACAAGTTAAGTCTACACCACACACCATCACAGGGCACCATGCAGTTGTGATGCGTGGAATAACGAAGAAATTCCCCGGCATAGTTGCTAACGACAATATAGATTTGTTTATTAATAAAGGTGAGATCCATGGTCTTTTAGGTGAAAATGGTGCTGGAAAAACAGTACTAATGAGTATTTTAGCTGGAATTCACCGACCCGATAGTGGCGCGATATACATAAACGGAGAAAAGGTTTTTATAAACAACCCGTCAATTGCTATAAGATATGGTGTGGGCATGGTTCATCAACACTTTATGCTTATAAAAGAACTAACAGCTCTTGAAAACATAATTTTGGGATACGAACCCAAAGCATATGGGGGATTGTTCATTGACTTCAAAAATGCTCGAGAAAAAATTGAGCAATTGCAAAAGAGATATAAGTTATATGTAAATCTCGACGCAATCGTGGCTAAACTCCCTATCGGTTTACAACAGCGAGTAGAAATATTGAAAGTTCTATACAGAGGGGCTGAGATACTTATTCTTGATGAACCGACGGCCGTCCTCACACCTGAGGAAGTCGAGAACCTGTTCGATATAATTAAAGGTTTTAAGCAAGCTGGAAAAGCCGTTATCTTTATAACACATAAAATTCGCGAAGCACTACAAATTTGTGATAGGATAACGGTGCTTAGACGCGGAAGAATCGTTGGAAGTTTGGACACTAATATGGCCAATCCCGATCTACTAGCTGAGATGATGATTGGTAAACGGTTAATAAGCGAAACAATTCAAAGAAGTGACATTACAAAAACTCCTCTTTTGAAAATAAGCAACATCAGTGTTTACGACGAGAAACATGCAAAACTCCTTCTTAGCAATATAGATCTAAACGTATTCAGTGGAGAAATAGTTGGCTTGGCGGGGGTAGAGGGAAACGGTCAGACTGAGTTAGTTGAAGTAATTATTGGTCTGCGCAAACCAGATGTGGGAACAGTGTGCATAGATGGATTAGACGTAACAAATTTTCCGACATCAAAAAGACTTAAACTTGGGTTAGCCTATATCCCTGGGGATAGAAATAATGCCTTGGTCCAAGAGTTATCCATAATGGATAATATCTTATTGGGCAGTCACTGCAATCCTCAATTTTCCAGACGACTTTTTATTAAAAAGGACTTTTTACAAACTCAAACTAATAAATTGATAAAAGAATACAATATTCGTGCAATCAACATATATGCCAAGGTAAAAAATTTGTCTGGAGGGAATCAGCAAAGAATAATTTTAGCGCGTGAATTGAGTAAGAATCCAAAAATCATAGTAGCAGTAAATCCATCACGCGGATTGGATATAGCTGCTACAAATTTTGTCCACAATAAACTTATTGAGATGCGCAACAAAGGTTGTGCTATTTTATTAGTTTCAGCCGATTTGGACGAGATATTAAACATAAGTGATAGAATTGCGTTTATATATGAAGGAAAAATTTTGGCGGTAAGGGAATTGCATGAGCTGAGAAAGGAGGAAATCGGACTTCTGATGAGTGGAATTAGAAATGAGGAGTATACGACAAAGCGTGCAAGTTAATAGATTATCCAAACTACTTTTTGCTGGAGTTCCCCCGTCTTTAGCCGTAATAACTGCATTAATTGTCACAGCTTTTATATTATACTTAATAGGAAAAAATCCGTGGGAAATATATCATGTTATGCTTTTCGCATCTTTTAGTGATATATACTCATTGGGTACAACATTGACCCAAGCAACACCAATAATTTTCACAGGTTTGGGTTTTGTGATCGCTTTTCGGGCGGGATTGTTTAACGTAGGACTAGAAGGTCAGCTCTACCTAGGGGCTTTTGCTGCTGCTTATGTCGGATTCGCTTTGCCTTTTCTACCACCAATCTTGCATCTTATAGTTGCAATATTTACAGGCGCATTAGTAGGTGGATTATGGGCTTTCTTGGCTATCATACCTAAAGTCAAGACAGGTGCACATGAAGTAATAACTGGACTTATGCTGACGTACGTAGCAATCTTACTGACTAGTTATCTCGTAAATTATCCTTTCAAGGCATCTGGATGGGCCCCTTACTCACCGTTTATAGCTGAAAATGCTCAATTACCCAGAATACTCCCACCTACTCAGCTCTCATTTGGCTGGGTTTTAGCTATAATTTTTGCAAGCCTTACATATGTACTTCTTAATCATACAACCTTAGGTTACGAAATAACAATTGTGGGGTTAAACAAGGAAGCAGCCATGTCTGCAGGAATAAGCATAAACCGTACGGTGCTCTTAGCCTTTACTTTATCAGGCTGTATGAGCGGTATGGGAGGAGCCGTAGAGGTGTTAGGGGTTCACCGCAGATTTATAGATTTATTCTCACCGGGTTACGGGTGGGATGGAATAGCTGTAGGTCTCCTAGGCGGCCTTAGTCCGTTAGGAGCAATATTTGCAGCAATACTTTTAGGGGCTTTAAGAGCTGGAGGCAGTTCGGTCCAAAGAATTACCGGACTAACTTTAGATATTGTAACTATAATTCAAGGGATTATCATTTTATTTCTTGCAGCGCCCATGCTGTATAAACATATTATGAGAAAACTAAGTGAAAGTAGTTATGTTGTTTGAAATAAACCTCTTAGCTCTATCGGCCGCAACCCTTAGAATGGCTACTCCAATAGCCTTTGCTGGACTTGGAGGCCTAATGTCTGAGCGTGTAGGCGTAATGAATATTGCATTAGAGGGAATGATGATGATGGGGACTTTGTGTAGTGCCTATGTTTCCTATGTCACTGGTAACCCTTGGATTGCTCTAATCGCCACAGCACTGGTCGGGGCTATTCTAGGCGGCTTCCACGCCGTTTTATGTATAAGGTATAGGGGATCACAGATTGTCAGCGGATTCGGAATTAACATTTTTACTTTCGGCTTTACTCCTTTTGTTTCGTCAATCGTATGGGGTAGTAGAGGTACCTCAGAACGTGTAGCTGGCCTTCCATTCTTACCCACATTAGGTATGAGAGAAACACTCATTATTGATGAGATATTAGGTTCTCAATCCCCTCTTTTGATATTACTCGTTATCACCGTTGTTCTGCTTCACGTCGTTCTTTACAAAACATCTTTAGGGCTTAGAATTAGAGCGATTGGGGCTAATCCAAAAGCAGCTTTATCGTCGGGATTGAATATCAAAAAGTATCAATACATTTGCATAATAATAAGTGGCATCTTTGCCTCACTAGGAGGTGCGTTTCTAGTGCTCTCTGTAGCGTACCATTATAGTACGGGTATGACTGCAGGAAGAGGCTTTATAGGTCTAGTGGCAATGATACTGGGAAAGTGGAAGCCGGTAAATGTTCTTGGAGCGAGCATACTTCTAGGCTTTGGCGACGCACTTCAAATAAGCTTACAAGGCTCAGAAATACCCGTACAGCTTATACAGACAATCCCCTACTTACTTACGATTTTTGTATTAATTGGAGTTGTTGGTAAAATAGTACCTCCCACGGGCTACAAGCCGCATGCTGAGGACTAAAGCTTAAAAGAGACAGTGTTGTACAAGTCTCATGCGTAAATTACCGCTACATGAAGAAGCCCAAAAAGCAAGTACGGCCTTAGTTATCGGCGGGGGAGGTGGGGACTTCATTTTAGGATTACCCGTTATAAATTACTTAAGGTCTTTAGGTGTAAAAAATTTCTACCTTGGAAGTCTCTGTGTACAATGGTGGGCTAAAGAAGGGTACATAGCCATAGGACCTGATGTCTATTCGATAAATAATCTTCATGACGCGGAAATTGTACAACCTGCTGCAGCAATATTAAATGATAAAACTAGGCTTAAAACACATCTTTTCGAAGGAACTCCGGTGGAGCCCAAAATAGCTAGCTTGGTAAATGCAGTTCCTTTTGAAGTCAGTTTAGAACTGGGGGTGGAGGGGCTTGCTGAGAGTTTAAATAATTTAGCTGACCGGGTTGCTGCTGATATAGCAGTGGCCGTTGACTGCGGCGGTGATTCCATAGTTTCTAATAATGCGAGAATACCTCCACTTACTCCGTTACATGATTGGGCATTGCTAGCCGCACTAGAAAAAATAAATGTCCCTAACTATTTAGCTTTAACTGGATATGGCTGTGACGGTGAATTATCAATAGAAGATCTCAACAATATGATTGCTAATGTATTCAGAAAGGGTGGATTATTGGGCAGTTACGCAATAACTACTTTTGATTTAGAATTGTTAAAGAAAGCCTTTAACATACATTTTGATCCTGTTGATACACTAGTTCTTAAAGCCGCCGTCGGAGATTTTGGACAATATCGCATACTTGGGTTCAGGATCGTAGATGTCACTCCCTTAGCTGCCTTAATACTATTCCTCGATCCGCACATAGTTTGTGATGATGGACCAGCTTCTAAGCTTAAAGAGACCAGATCTATCAGCGAAATTGAGAAAAAGATAAAACTAATGGGCTACATACCAGAAACAAATTTTGTACATTATCAAAAACTTTACCGTAATGGTGATTAATAATGAGAAATATTTACTACGATAATGACGCCGATTTAAGCATCCTTAATGGAAAGATTATTTCAATAATAGGTTTTGGGAATCAAGGTTCTGCTCAAGCACAGAATCTTAGAGATAGTGGACTTAAAGTCATAATAGGAAACATAGATGACGAATATGCCTTAAAAGCTAAACAAGCAGGTTTTGAAGTTTACTCCATCAGAGAAGCAGCCGAAAAAGGAGACGTAATCATGATGCTTATTCCAGATGAAGTACAGCCAGATGTTTACGAACATTACATTAAAAACTGCCTTAGACTAGGAAAAACCTTAGTTTTTGCATCAGGATATAACATTCATTTTGGATATATAAAACCTCCGAATTTTATCGACGTAATTTTGTTAGCTCCTAGAATGATTGGAAGTGCTGTGAGATCTCTTTATTTGAAAGGCCATGGTGCGCCGGCACTAATTGCAATACACCAGAATTTCACAGGATTGGCGTTACAGACAGTATTAGCACTTGCTAAGGGCATTGGATCAACACGAGCAGGTGTAATTGAAAGTACCTTCGAGGAAGAGACCGTTATAGACTTATTTTCCGAGCAGACATTAGCATATGGTCAATTGATCAAACTTGCTTTTGAGGTTTTAACCGAGGCTGGTTTCGATCCAGTTGTTGTTGCGTTAGAGTTGTATGCATCGGGAGAAATAGTCGAAATATCTAAGGCCATCGTAACTCATGGTCTAATTAACCAGCTTTCACTACACTCTCTCACTAGCCAATACGGACAGTTAAGTAGAGCCAATATCATGTTTAACGAAGAAACAAAAAAGAAAATGAAAGAAATCTTGGAAAGCATAATTTCAGGTAATTTCGCGAAAGAATGGCAGCAAGAACGAAGAGCCGGCTATTTAAATTTTAAACGCTTATATGACAATTCTATGAAACATCCGATACTAGAAGCCGAAAAAGTAATTAAGAAAAAAATAAAAATTTATTTTGAATGATTACTGCCTTAATTCACGAAAATATGGTATTATTTTATTTTTACAAACTTCCAGAAATTTTTTCTCATCAGGACTTGAGCTGAGAAAGACAATACTTTTGAATCCTATTTGAAGATAATTCTCAATTAACCTGATTAATTCATCAGGTTCTGTGAAAACATACCAACTCTCACGTAGTTTTTCATCAGAGATTTTTTGACCGAGTGTTTCTAGTTCTCTAGGGTCAGCTATGTCTAAACAATTGGGTATTTTTGTTCCAGCCCAGTATCTACAGCTTGACATAGCCTTATCGTAATCTTCATCATATGAAACTTCAAGTTCAATTACGGTTTTTATGTTTTCAGCAGTTCTTCCCACCTCCATTGCGCCTTTTCTCATTGCTGGAAAGAGCTTATCAATGTAAACCTCTTTTTTAATCGGTAAGGTCAAAAGACCATCACCGTATTTTCCTGCGATTCTTGCGGTTTTCGGTCCGCATGCAGCTATATAGATAGGTACATACGTTTTGGGTGTAGTATAGAGTCGTGCTTGGTTTAACTTAAAGTATTGTCCTTTAAAATTTATCCATTCTCCAGTCCATAGCATTCTTATAATTTGAACAGCCTCTTCTAGTCTCTTAAGCCGTTCATGAATTGGAGGCCATTCGAATCCTAGAGGGACTTCATTCATAGCCTCACCTGTACCGAGACCTAGGAATATACGGCCCGGAAACATATAGTCCATGCTACTAATAAATTGTGCAATAATAGCAGGATGATAACGTAGAATTGGGGCGGTCACACCTGTTCCAATCTTGATTTTGCTGGTAAGTGCAGCAACAGTAGCCATCCAACTCCATGCGAAACCTGATGATGCGCCAGTATGCGACCAAGGGTGAAAATGATCACTCGACCATACCATGTCAAATCCGATTTTCTCAGCCAATATGGAGTATTCAAGCAACGTACTTGGGTCACGTTGCTCATGTGCAGCAAAATATCCCAGTTCCAGCATGATACAAAACTTACTTTTGCTGATTAAAAAGCCTTTCCACTATGCTTTAATGTAAACGCTTGCAATGTCGAATGCATTAAATCTTCTGCTGCTTGGCTAGCTTCTAAAATAACTTGTTCTTCGTCCAATGTTAGAACATTCCTGTTTTTCATGAGAATTTTCCCATCAACTATGACTGTATCGACGTCTTCGGGCTTTGCTGAAAAAGCAACAACTTCCTTTATCTTATCGGGCTCTTTCGGTAAAGGAGTTAAGTGTGGTTTATTGAGATTAATTGTTATGATATCGGCCCTTTTACCAATCTCTATGGATCCTATTATTTTATCCAGCCTTAAACATTTTGAACTCCCGATAGTTGCAAGTTCTAAAAGCTTTGAGGCCGGAAGCAGTCTACTGTCAAGATTATTTACGCGATGAAGATAACATGCCGCCCGCATCTCTTCAAACATGTCTAAAGTACTTGGACCCATATTTGAATCCGTTCCTAATCCCACAGTCACCCCTTCTTCAAGCATCTTTATCACAGGAGCTATGCCCATCCCACTCTTCATATTACTTCTGGGCAGGTGAGCAACCGATATACCTTTCTCCTTTAGCAACCTTATTTCCCCCTCATCGAGCCAAACACAGTGGGCTAAATGCACGTTATTATCTAGAAATCCTATTTTCTCCAACCACCGCAAAGGAGTTAACCCCGTCCTCTTTTTTATATCTTCAACCTCACTTAATCCTTCACTTAAATGTATATGGATACCAACATTATAGTTTAAGGCTTTTTCCCTAACCTTAAGAAGAGTGTCCTCTGAGCAGGAATAAGGAGCATGAGGGCCAAACCAGGCATTTATACGACCATCCGCCAACCCATTCCATTCTTTGACAAAAATCTCAGCGTCCTCGACGCTCTCCATCCAATATTGTCTGTTGTGGACAGCCTCCCACGGAGTTACATCTGCTATTTGTGGAGCTAACACGGCGCGTAAACCCGAGCTCTCCAGTGTTTTCGCGGCCATTTTTGGATGACGCCATATGTCCAAAAAGCAAGTTGTCCCATTTTTTATCATTTCAAGCTGATTTAGTTTCGCAGCTGCGAGGGCATGCTTTTCAGAAACACACAGCTCCATAAAGTATGCCATTTGTAGTAAATCATAGAGTTCTTTTCCTCCGAACATGTCCCAAAAACTTCTTATAAGTGTTTCATGCATATGTGCATTAACAAAACCGGGCATTATTACCGCGTTGCAAGCATTCAATATTTCATCTGCCTGAAAGCGCTCAAGAACCCTGTATGATTTATCTACGGCGACTATACGATTCTGACTTATAGCCACAGCTCCATCACTGATCACTCTATCAGACGAATCTTCAGTTATAACAAAACCGCCCCTTATAATAATATCTACACGATCCTTCATTTAACTTATTATTAACAACAAGACTTTATAAACTTTTAACGGTAGTTTGTTGACTTTTTAGAACAGGTCCACACAAACCAGCAAGTTTCTCAGGATCTTCGATGTTTAGATCTTCCTAAGTTAGACTCAACAAAAACTTGGCCAGCTTTCCACATCTCAGAAAGAAGAACATTCAAAGACTCCTCACTGAAGGCATCACCCTCAAGACGGCGCAACGCCTAAGCCTCATGGGCTTTGAAGACGTTACTACGCTACAAGCTAGAGACGTCATGCAATGCAACCACAACAATAGAGAAAGAAACCGCTACGCGGCAGACTTCTCCTAGCGCCTGCAAATACCTTGAACATTCATAATTATACAAAACCATTATTTCTTGACCTTGTATAGTGTCCAAATAATGGGTTTTTATAATCGAAGACCTCCCATGGTAGTCCTTGCGAGTCAAAATAGACGCCCACTAGAGGGTATTTAAAGTCTTATTTGGACATATCTGACCTTGTTGAGATTATAATTTATAGGGTTTCATGTCTTTAAGGAGTGGTCTTCCAACCTTATATAGGTGCCTGCCTATTTTAGTTTAGTATGCCAGATAGGCGTGATTTTTTGCCCAAAGTATTGGACAAGGTAGGGCTTACCTTCGACGACGTCCTGCTCATTCCCCGCCGCTCCACCGTCAGGTCTAGGAGGGAAGTGTCCACATGCTCCAGATTCACGAAACACATCATACTCGAGGTACCGGTTGTCTCCGCCGCCATGGACACCGTGACCGAGGCCGAGATGGCTGTGGCGATGGCCCGTGAGGGCGGGATAGGCGTCATCCACCGCTTCAACACGGTCGAGCAGCAGGCCGAAC
>Ga0197143_1001500_pt1 | contig 19592 bp, 23 predicted proteins | sample GBS70_MetaG_FD_148603 | JGI IMG/M metagenome (GOLD analysis project Ga0197143, IMG submission 148603) | Sediment microbial communities from Great Boiling Springs, Gerlach, Nevada, United States - GBS 70_MetaG | ecosystem: Environmental > Aquatic > Thermal springs > Hot (42-90C) > Sediment...
TTATAACGCCTGCAAGAGTGGACGGAATAGGTATCCCAAAGGAGCCTTTCTTAACTCTGTCAGGTGGGTTTACGTGGGTAACGGGAGATGTCTCCGAGAGCCCGTAGCCCTCAACAATCTTCTTACCGAACTTAGCTTCAAAACTATCGGCGACATCGGGCGGCAGCATGTCCGCCCCCGAGATAACCAGCTTCATGAATGAATAATCTACTTCGTCGGCCAGCCTGTGTTTGCTCATCACGTTGAAGAGGGTCGGAACACCTGGGAAGACTGTCACACGATAGCGGCTGAGATCTTGCATGAATTTCTCCAGCTCAAGTCTCGGGAAAACAATCAATGTGTTACCATGGGTAAGCCCAGCACCCAAAAGAACTGTCTGGCCATATATGTGGTAGAAGGGGAGTAGTGCGGCGAAAACTTCCTTGCCCTCGTCGATGTACGGCTTAATCATCTCGTACATCTGAAAAATGTTCGAGAGGATGTTGTAGTGAGTTAGCATAACCCCTTTAGGGAAACCTGTTGTGCCTCCCGTAAACTGTATTGATGCAAGGTCCTTTTCAGGCTCAACTGACACAGCCTCTTTGACTGGTTGTTTAGAGAGCAGCGTGAGGTACGGTTCGTAGACTGGGTCGTCGGGTAGCTTTTTCGAGGGTATTTTACCGAGGAGCTTGCCTAGTGTTTTCTTAAGCCCGGGAAGATGGTCCGCTATGTTTGCTACAATGACATGTTTCAGGTTTGTTGATTTCAAAGCCTCTTTTACGTTGTCGATGAAAATGTCCAAGCATATTATTGCCTCCGCCGAAGAGGCGTTGGCGAGTTCCTTTATCTCGGTGCCGGTGCTGAGGGGGTTTATGGGAACCACTGTTGCGCCAGTCTTAAGGGTCCCGTAGTATGAAACTATGAACTGCAAGCTGTTAGGAAGCAGTAGCATAACACGAGACCCCCTACCTACACCCAGACCCTTAAGCGCTGAAGCAAACCTGTCTACATAGTCCTTCAACTTTGCAAATGTTACGGGAGTATCTAAGAAGACCGCCGCGATATTTTCACCGTATTTTTCACACGCTTGGTCAAAGTATTCTGCGAGTGAGATTTTCGGAGCCGACACGTTAGGGTTGACATTCTGTCCATAGAACCTAACCCATGGCTTGCTCAAGATAAACTCCAAACCGTCCATGCATATACGTGAGAAACAAATACTTAAAAGCATTTAACCCCTGTAAGTAAACATGGTTCAGGTAACTTACCGGCCCATAAAGGAAATAGTCATCCTAGACTACGTAAAATTTCCGACCGCCCAGGAGCTTGTAAAAAACATGATAATTCAACCAGGAGCCCCGGCGGTGTTGTACTGGGCTGAGGGAGTTATCTTCCTGCCTTTCCCACTCACCCCCAACAACGAAAAACTCGTCGAGGAACTTATTGAGGGAAGGGGATACTGGATGATTGTCAGCTTCGCGCCCATGCCAACATATAATTCGATGATAAGCGCGGAGAAGGGGCCCGAAGCTCTTGTGATCAACGTTTCCCGGAGTAAAACACTTTCAAGCGTTGCTCGTTGGCTTAAGGAGAGGTTAGCGGAGGACTCTTAAGTCGAGGACATAGTGCCAGCTCTTTGGCGAGTAAGACTTCACAACCCTGTAACCTGAAAGCTCAAGCCGATAATTCATCGCCTCCGCCGCGGCCCTACACTTGTTATAGAGAGGCATCATGCCCTCTCTTGGCTCTGCCGCCTCGTGGAAGTGTATTATGGCCTCGTCCTTTGCGATTTGAAGCGCTACGGGTAGGTATTCTATTGTTCCGAATAAATAACCCATTACCACCCTGTCGGCTTCCTTTGCGAGACCGTATTTTACGGCGTTTCTGCAGTCGTCGTTGTATGCTGTCACCTTGTCACCGACCTTGTTCAGCCTGATGTTTTGAACAAGATATCTATAGGCCTCCGGATTTATCTCGAATGCCACAACTCTCCCAGCCTTCGACTTGGCCAACGGAATAGTGAACTGCCCCACCCCCGCAAACATGTCAACAACAACCTCTCCCTCTTGGGGCAGCCTGTTCATCCTCAGCCTCTCATAGCTATTTCCAAGTGAGAACATGACCTTGGAGACGTCAAGGCAGTAAATCCATCCATATTCTCTGTGAATTGTCTCCGTTTTCCGGCTTCCGGCAAGAAATCTGACCTTGGGCACTCTCTCCCATCCCTCCACACCCTCGACAAGGAGCACTGTCCTGACACCTCGCCTGTCAAGCAATTTCTTACCGAGGTCGGCCAGGTCTCCGGTAAAGTCTCTGGGAAGCCTGACCAGGGCCACGTCGCCGAGATATTTTATGCTTGGCCTCTGCATCCCCAACGATAGGTTCTGGTAACTCCATGGTTTAAGGTTAATAGATAATTAGTATTGCTGTCAAGCTGTGAGCGAGAAAAAGAAACCCGATACCGAGAGGCGAAGGAAAGAGCCGCAAAAAAAAGGGGAGGAGGTTGAGAAAGGTGTGCTCGGGGTTGTCCCCCCATCACTCGACGAGGTGAGGGATTTTTTGAAGGGGGTTCGCTATGTTACTCCATCAGTGCTCGCCGAAAGGTTCAAGCTCAGGGTTTCGGTTGCTAAGGACGTTCTAACCGAGCTTGTGTCAAAAGGATTTGTTAAGGAAGTTGTGGGTGTAAACCGTATAAGAATATACCAGCCCTTAACAAGTGGTGCACCGACCCAGGAGAAAGCCGCGGCCGCAGCTCCGGCGGAGGAGAAAAAACCAAAGAAAGCTAAGAAGTCTTCAAAAAAAACCTCATCCGAGCCCCAGTCCTAGCACCGCTTAAAACCCCGTAATCCCCTTCCACAGCACCGACCTTTACTGTCTGAGGTCTAGAAACATGGTTTTTTAAAGCAATCCCAACCACCCTCTCGGGAGACCAGTAAAAGATTTCGCCGGCCGCTAGTTTAGGCGTATGTTTCTCAACCCCTCTCGCTATGTCGGTTATTATGTATACGGCTGTGTCCCAGCGCGCGATGAAGCCTTCAAGGGGCATCTTGCGAATTATGGCCTCCACTGTTAGAGGTGCTGCAAACCTGTATAGCTCGCCGTCCAGCTCCTGGAGATTCTCAACCTTTATGCGTATAGGTATTCTCGCGTCGGTCACTCTCCATACATCTCCATGACCCCGGCATAGTTTCCAAGTATGGGCATCAGGTCCACGCCCCTTATACATCCTAGGCCCCCCATGCTGCAGGATATTTCGTCGAAGTGTTTGACGTTGTCGCCTCTGACATCAGGTCCCCAAATAAGCAGGGGTACAGGGTCGCCCCTGTGGTCGCCGATTTCGGAAGGGGTTGTGTGGTCACCGGTTACCGCTACATAAACATCATGCATCCCGTCCCAAACATTCTCCAACGCCTTCGCAAGCCTCTGTATCATCGCGACCTTTTCGAGGGGTTTTCTGTCATGGCTGACAACGTCGGTTGCCTTGTAATGTAACAGAATAAAGCCGTATTTTTTCAGCCCATCAACCATGGCCATAGCCTTACCTTGAACATTAGTGTTAACAGTTCCGGTGGCCCCTTCAACATCAAGCACCTCAAAACCCAATGCCTTCGCGACACCTTTGTACAGCGCCCCGCCCGCAATAACCGCTGGTTTCAGACGGAATCTCTGCTCGAAGGGCGGTATCTTAGGAGCAATCCCGGCTCCACGGGCTAACACGTAGTTGGCCTGTGGGAGCCCCAGCTCCCTCCTGCGGATGTTTACGGGGTGTTTAGCGAGTATTCTACGGCTTTCCTCCAAGAAGGTGTTTAAAATTCTCGCTGTCCTCAAAGCGGCTTCACTATCCTCAAGAGGCTGTGCGGGCTTGATCTTGACGTTAACACCGTGTGGGTCGATGTTTGAAACCTTATGGCTGAGCCCTTCACCTCGCAGCACAAGTACTCCTCTATGTTCCACTGTGTGCTTGAACATTATTTCCACCCCCTCGACGCTAAGCTTCTCCAAGTCTTCCGCCAACTGTTTGGCCTCCGACGAAGATATTCTGCCAGCTCTTCTGTCAATTAAAACAAGGTCGTCGGAGACGGTGCCAAAGTTGCATCTGAATGCCACGTCACCTTCCTTGAGCTCTATCCCGGCCCCTAGTGCCTCGAATGGGCCGCGGCCCGTATAGTAAGTGTGAGGGTCGTAGCCTAGAAGGGCTAGGTGGCCGGTATCGCTTCCGTTGGGCACTCCAGGAGCCACCACGTGTACAAGTCCGGTCTCACCCTCAGCGGCTAGTTTGTCAAAGAAACATGGTCTTGCGGCCTGAAGGGGCGTCTGCAAGCCGAGGGCCTTGCAGCGTCTATCTCCCAAGCCATCCAGCACAATTAAAACCACCTTCAACGACCATCAGCGAACCTCCAACGCTATTAGTTTTTATAAATCCATGCTCAGGTCTAGTTAGGAAGAATTGTCGTTGAAAGAACCTCGGTACAGAAACATTGAGGACCTTCCGGGAGTGACGAAAACCATCGCGGAGAAGCTTAGGGAGCTTGGCTACGCAACGGTAGAGGCTGTTGCTACAGCCACGGTCGCGGAGCTTCAGGCCGCTGGGCTCGACGAAAAACATGCCTCGGAGGCTATCGCCGCAGCTAGGGAGAGCATCGAGGTTAGCTGGGTTACTGCTAAAGATTTGGCCGAGATAAAGACGTCCATAGGTCGGGTGACGACCGGGAGTCAGAGGCTTGACATGTTGTTGGGCGGCGGCATAGAAACACAGGCTATTACAGAGTTTTTCGGAGAGTTTGGGAGCGGTAAGTCGCAGATATGTCATCAGTTGGCCGTCAATGTGCAGCTACCGGTGAGACGCGGAGGTCTTGATGGCGCGGCACTATACATAGACACAGAGAACACTTTTAGACCCGAGAGAATAATCTCGATGGCAAGACATCTTGACTTGGAGCCGGACGAGGTGATGGAAAGAATAATCTATTCCGAGGCATATACCAGCGACCATCAGATGCTACTGCTCGAGAAAGCGGACAGGGTTGTTAAGGAGAAGGGTGTGCGGCTTATAATAGTCGATTCGCTGACGGCCCATTTCAGGAGCGAGTATCTTGGGAGGGAGCTTCTGGCCGAAAGGCAGCAGAAGCTTAACAAACATATGCACAGACTTGTCAGGCTTGCCAGAGCCTTCAACGCTGCGGCCATTGTAACAAACCAGGTGATGGCAAAGCCCGATGATATTTTCAGCCCTTACGCCGTCTACCCAATCGGCGGACACATCGTCGGACACACAAGCCACAACAGGGTCCTTCTCCGTAAAGTCTCAGGCCGCAACCTTAGAATAGCTAGGCTTGTGTCAAGCCCGTACCTGCCTGAGGGGGAGGCTGTCTTCAAAATAACCGAGAACGGGGTTGAGGATGTTGGAGAGGAGGAGTGATGGCTGTCTCGGTTAGAGAAACGTTGGAGTTTTTAGACACGCTCTTCAGAAACAAGCTCTCAGAGGCCGAGAGGATACTGCAGCAGCTGGAGGAAAAACATCCAGACGACAAAAGATACCTCCACGCGCTCCGCGGAATATACATAAGCTACACAGGAGACGACAAAGACTCACTACTCTTCGTAATTTATACAAACCCCGAACTCAACAAAATGGTTAAGAGAATTAGGTCTGATATGGAGCGGTTGGCCGGTTTTTGGGGCCACGGAGACCGATACTTTGAAGCCTGGAAAACTTTCTTGGAGAGCCTCGGTAAACTCCCAAAACCAGCAAAGCTTGAAGCTACGCAAGAACATTGAAAAATATTATGAAGCCAATGAGATAAGCACCCGTATAACCTCCAATACCGTTTAGGTACGAGCTCCGTCTGCTTACCCTCATACCACCCACCCTCCACAAAGTTTCTGCCAAAAGGACGTAGATAACGGCAGCTGAAAATATAAGCAGGTATGTCACTATCGGAAGACTGTAGATTTTAACCAGATAAGCTGAGAGGTAGGAGTAGACTAGCGCTGTGAAGAATTTTAGCCAGTATACGTAGTCGAGCGCCAAACCGTTTCATCCACGGATGGGGTTGCAGTAATTTAAGTTTGGCACGATGGGTTTTATTATAGGACAGACGGTAATCCGACCGGATGGTCGTTCTCAGCTCAGCCGAGGTATTCCAATTGGTCAAAGAGGCTGCTAAAGAGGTCACGGGCTCTCATGTTAGAAATGTCTATACACAGAGCCCGAGGACAGTAATCCTTAAGCTGTACAGACCTGGTGTTGGAGGTGGAGAGCTTTGGCTCGTGGCCGGCTCGGCAATTTTCTACACAACCGCGTCTCTTAGAAAACCAAGCATCCCATCAGCAAAAGCATTGCAGCTTAGAAAATATCTCCAAAACCTGATAATACACCAAATCAAGCAGCAGGGCTATGAGAGAATAGTTGAAATATGCTTCGCAAAGGACGGGTATAAGTTGCTGGCCGAACTGATGCCTCCCGGCAACATCGTACTCACATCCGACAACAAAATTCTATGGGTTTTGGAGGAATTAGAAAAGGGGGGAAGGGTTATGAAAATAGGCGTTGACTACACGTCCCCACCACCCAGATATTCGCTGCTACCCGGCATGAGAATTGAGAATGTGTGGGGTAGGCTGAACCCCAAATCCCCCCTAGTCTCAACTCTCTCCAGAGACCTTGGAATAGGTGGTAAGTATGGGGAAGAAATAGTCTACAGGTCCGGCGTAGATAAAATGAAAAAGGTTGAGGATTTAACAGCTGAGGAGGTTGAGCGGATAAGGTCGGCCGTCGCAGACTTTCTCTCCGAGATATCCAATCCTACTCCCAGGCTTTACGTAAAGAATGGTGAAGCCATACCCTCCCTAATTGAATTGAAAACGATGGAAGGATTCGATTCTCAGGTTTTTGAAACCTTCACCGAGTCTGTCGTAAACGCCTACATGTATGAAGCCGAGCTGTCGGAAAAAAAGGCCGCTGAGGAAGAGTATAAAAAAGTTATTGAACAACTTCGCAAAGACCTCTCCGAAAAACAGTATACACTGCTCCGGCTTGAAAAAAGTAGAAAAGACATGGAGGAGCTTATCTCGAGGATTAGGGAAAACATCAGCCTCATTGATGTTTTTTGGGAGGATGTTGACGGAAATATGCGGGTGCTTCGCGAGATGTTTGGGGAAAGTGTAAAACACGAACATGGGCTTCTGGTTTTAAGCGTAGAAAGCGCCAGCGCCGAGTTTAGGAGGGGGATTTCAGCCCACAAACAGTTGGGAAAATTGTTTGATGAGCTAAAATCCATCAAACATGCAACACAGAGGCTTAGGGAGGAAACAGCTAAATTGGTAAAGGAGATAGCCGAGGCCGAGGCAAAACTAGCACCGGTCCAGAGGCCCTTTACAGCAGTGAAGATTAAGGCAAGCCGACAGCCACAACCCTTCCGTAAGTTCACAACTTCAGGTGGGTTTAATGTTCTGCTTGGAAAGGATGCGAAAAGCAACATCGCTTTACTGAAAAAACACCTCGAAAAAAACGATGTAGTTTTGCATGCAGATATTCCGGGCTCCCCGGCAACAGTTGTGAAAATGGGTTCAAAGGCTTCACAGCAAGACTTGGAGGAAGCGGCTCAGATGACGGCCTGTTACAGTAGGGCTTGGAGGGAAGGATTCACCTACTGTACAGTATACTACGTCTCCGCAGACCAGGTCTCTTTTACACCCCCATCCGGTCAGTACCTCCCAAAGGGCTCCTTCATGGTTTACGGCCGCAAAACATACCTAACCTCAGAGCTACGTCTGGCCGCTTACTTCGACCATGATATTAATGCCCAGATAACGCCAGTTCTTACAGCTTTGAGAACCGGTGTGAACCATGTTGAATTGAGGCCTGGTGACACAATGGCTCAAGAGGCTTCGAGGGTTATTGCAGACCTTCTTGAGGTTAAGCCTTCCGAGGAGCAGTTGTGGTATCTGGCAAGAGAAATACCTTACGGGCGGTGCTCTATTTATCTACGAAACAAGCTTATTAGGAGTTGAGTAGTTAGTTTATGTGGGAAATTGGTTAAGCCGGCGACGTTGGTTGACGAAGTAAAAGTCAGGGACGTTATGTCAAGCCCTGTGGTAGAGGCCGACGAATCAGCAACAATAGTGGAGGTAGCCGAGTTGATGCGTCGGCACGGCATCGGCAGCATCATAATAACAGCGGGGGGAAAACCGGTCGGGATTATAACGAAGACTGACATCGTTTACCAAGTAGTCGCCAATGGTGCAGACGCGAAAAATGTGAGGGCCCGTGACATTATGTCGACACCGCTCCAGACGGTTGAGCCTGACGCAAATATAGAGGATGCTCTGAGTAAAATGAACCGTCTTAAAGTGGGCAGGCTGGCTGTTGTGTATAAAGAGCGTCTAGCCGGAATCGTCACATTGAAAGATATACTCACCGTAACGCCCGAAATTTTGGCTATCGTCAAGGAAAGGATGCGTATTGGAATTCCAACGCAGTCGCAGCCATCTGCCCTAGTGGAGGGCTACTGCGAATCATGCGGTGAATGGTCCGATATGCTCGTTAGGGTTGATGACCAGCTTCTCTGTGAGGATTGCAGGCTTGAGTTGGAGAAGAAGGGTGGCTCAAGCCAAGTGGAATGAAGTTCATCATAGACACAATGCTTGGAAACCTTGTTACATGGCTTAGGCTGCTAGGCTTCGACACGGTGTACGTGAAGAGCAAGGACGATGAGGAAATAATTTCTAAGGCGCTCAGCGAATCCCGGGTGCTGGTAACAAGGGATAGGGAACTGGCCGCTAGGTCTGCGAAAAAGGGCGTGGTAACCGTTTTACTAGAACCCGCCGACACAACTACTTCGCTCAAGGCGGTGGCTAAAACGCTGGGTGTTAGCTTGGGCTTTGACGAGTCGAGGACGAGGTGTCCTGTTTGCAATAATCAACTTGTTAAAACATCCCAAAACCCTGTGATGTGGAGATGCCCGTCTTGCGGAAAACTTTACTGGAAAGGCCGTCACTGGAGAAACATAGGAAAGGTTCTCTCCGAATTTGGTGACAGTTGATGGACGAGGAAACTGGTAAACTCTTGGTACGGCTTGCACGCAAAGCCGTAAAAACATACTTGGAGGAAAAGAGGCTGATCGAACCTGAAAAGTCTGGGCCACTCAGCGAAAAATGCGGCGTCTTCGTCTCCATATACAAGTACCCGGCCAAGGAGCTTAGAGGATGCATTGGCTACCCATCTCCGGTCTACCCTCTTGGTGAAGCGGCGGTCAGGGCGTCGGTAGCGGCCGCAGTAGATGACCCTAGGTTTCCGCCGATGAGACTGAACGAGCTGGAAAGCACAGTATTTGAGGTGAGTGTGTTGACGAAACCTGTTGAGGTCGCCGTTGAACCACGTAATTCGCTGCCGGAACGGGTGAATGTCGGGGTTGACGGACTTGTCATTGAGACACCTTACGGCTCAGGACTCCTGCTCCCTCAGGTCCCAGTCGAATACGGGATGGATGCCGAAGAATTTCTAACACAGCTCTGCATAAAGGCCGGGCTAGAGCCGACCTACTGGCTTTACGGAAGGATGCGTCTCTATAAATTCACTGCAGAGGTTTTCGCCGAGAAAACACCTATGGGAGAGGTTGTAAGGGTTCAGCTCGACCGGGCGAAATGCTGACCCATGTTGCGGTCTGCGGCATAGGCCTAGGCCATGCATCCAGAAGCCTTGCCGTGGCAAGGGAGTTGGAGAGACGTGGACACAATGTTTCCTTTACAGCATATGGACAAGCAATACCCTATCTGAAGGCTAACGGCTACAATGCATCGAAGGTGCCGGGAGTCTCCTATGGAGTTGGCGCTGACGGCTCAATCTCTGTCAAGAAGACAATAGTCCGCAATATGCTCCTGCCGGTGATGTTCGCGGCACAGGTTGCCTCTGAAACGGCCATCATGCAGCAAACCCGCCCCGACATCGTGCTCTCAGATACTAGAGCCTCAGCTGTCGTCGCCGCAAAGCTGCTCAACAAACCAGCGGCCTTAATCCTAAACCAGTACAACCTCGTCTTAGAAACCAAATCATATAAACGGTTTGCAAGGTTGAGTGAGAGAGCCTTACAGGCGCCTCAGCTTGTTTGGGATTCGGCAGACCTAATCATCATACCAGACCTGCCTCCACCCTACACAATTGCAGCCCGGACATTAAACATGCGTGCTAATGCCTTAAACAAGGCCAGGTATGTCGGCCCGATTCTCGAGGACGGGGTGAAGGTTGTTGATGTGGATAGGGTGAAGGAGGAGTTTGGATGCCGTGGTCGCCCTTTAGTATTGGTGGTTGTTAGCGGCGGGGTTGAGGAAAAAGCGTCCTTAGTGAACAAGTTCATATCGATAGCCCCGCAACTCGACCCCGAAATATGTTTCGTGATGTCAAAATCAATGCCGCATAGCAGCAAAACGTATACAGTTGGCGGCCTCAAACTATATGATTGGATAGAGGACCTTGAAAGCCTTCTGCATGCAGCAGACCTTGTAATCAGCAGGAGCGGCTTGACCCTTATATCCAAATGTATAGCGCTGGGCAAGAAAATGGTTTTAATACCAACACCGCTCCACGGCGAACAGCAAGCCAACGCTGCGAGAGCTGAGGAACTTGGAGTAGCCAAGGCATTAAAGAACGAGGAACTTGAGCCGAGGACGCTGAACAATGTCGTTAGAGAGGCGCTTGATGACGTGAAAATGGACAGCGCGGTTAAAGGCTTGATGAGTTTTGCTAGAAATCTGGGGGGTTCGGTTGAGGCCGCGCGTCTGCTCGAGGAGCTTTATTTAAATATATCTGCAAATGCTTAATTTACAAGCCGGCCATAGCATGCTAGGTATGGGGCAACATCCGAGGAACTTCCCGCTAGAAGCTAGGCTGGGAACGGTGTTAGGTCTGCTTGAGTTGGTTGTGGCCTACGGGGGCCGTGCAGATCTTGCATTTATTGCGCGTGAGCTCCAGATGGAGGTTGACCAGCTTCTTCCCGCCTCTGAGGCCGCCGAGCTGCTCGGCATCTTGGAGGTCCATAACGGGGAGGGTGTGGCAACAGCTCTTGGAGTAAAGGTCAGCAAAAGCCTCAGCAAAGGGAAGAAGAAGATTCTGAAAGAGCAGCTACCGTCCCTCGAGCCCTTCTCTACAGCGTTAAAGCTAGCCCAGGAAAACCCAGAAGGCTTCAGAATTGAAGACCTTATCAACAGGCTAGCCAGCAGCCAGAGCCTTGTTGAGTATTCAGAGAACGCTGACAAGCTTCACGAACTCCTCATGGACTGGATGATTTACGCAGAGCTTTTGAGCTATGACGGCGACACGGGGGTTTTCAGGTTAAAGCAGAGGAGACACGCCCCTAGCTCATCAACGTAAATATTGCGTCCACATGTTCATAGAACTGCGGACTTCTCCTATCACGGGGCTTAGGCATGTTAATAGTAATCTCCCCGGCGACCCTAGCGGGCCTGCTTGTCAGGACGGCGACGCGGTCGCTCAGTTCAACTATTTCCTCAACGTTGTGTGAAACCAAAATGACCGAAGTTGGCGGAAGGGACTCATGCTGACGCAGCATGTCTACTTCGCGGCGTAAGGAGACGGCTGTAAGTGGGTCCACGTTGCTGAAAGGCTCGTCCATAAGCAGAATGTCAGGGTTTGTCACCAGCGCACGAGCAAGTACAACCCTCTGCTTCATCCCTCCGCTTAATTCGCCCGGATAGCTGTTCTCGAAACCAGAAAGACCGACCATATCCAGGTAGGATAAAGCCCTTTCAACCATTTCCTGTTTTGAATGGTCTTTAAACCTCCTCAGTGCAAGCATAACGTTCTCCAAAACGGTCAACCATGGAAACAGGGCAGGTTCTTGGAAGACCAGTGAAATCGCCGGAGTAGGGCCGTTTATAGCCTTCCCCTTGTAGAGCACCACCCCACTTACTGGTTTTACAAGCCCGGCCATAATCTTCAACAGAGTTGATTTACCGGACCCACTTTGCCCAACAATTCCAAGGAATTCACCGTAATAAAGGTCCACCGATAAATTTTTCAACACCTCGATTTCAATACCTTTTTTCGTCCTATAACTGTGCGATATGTCAACGGCCCGTAGTATGCTCTCCCGCTGCAACTATTCTCACCGGCCTTGGCCAGTTTCCTCTATTTTTAGTTTGGATACAGCATAGTCGTACAGTGCTTTCCAGAAAAGCCTGTTCATTAAAACTATGACGCTTGCCATAACAGTCATGACTACAACGCTGGCGGCTAGGTTTCCCTCATAGGTGTATATTGATAGCAGTTTGCCTAGGCCGGGTAGCTCGGTCTCCGCCACAACATTGCTCAAAACAAGGCGTTCCGCCACAACTAGGCCGTTCCAAGCACCTCCGGCAGCCGTTATACACCCCGTAATTATCGCTGGCAACGCTCTCGGCAGGTAGACAAGCCTAACTCTGTCGACGAAACTCAGGCCAAGAAGTCTTGAGACATCCTCCTCTACTACAGGTACGCCACGCATCCCCGCTAAAACCTGAAAGAAGACGTACCACTGGCTAGCCGCAACAACAAGTATAAACGCCCTAAGCTCCGGAGCGTCCGCAAGTACGTTTGCAAAGATTGGGTAAACTATGGTGGCAGGTATGGACGCAATTACCTGGAATAGCGCTGGAAGCGTTGTCGAAAACCGCTTGCTGTGCGCTATGAGTATTGAAGCAGGTATGCTCCATGCCAGGGCAAAGCAAACAGCTGCTGAGACCCTTAGTAGCGAGTAGAAGGTGGCTAGGCCTAATGTCTCAACGCCTATTTGGTTAAGTGTTGAGGCAAAGAGAGCAATTCTTGCAAGCAGGGCCTCGCCTCCTGATAAGATGAGTCCTAAAACAAAACCGCCCGTGACGAAGAAAGCAAGTCCTCTCGCAATAGATGAGAGGGGCGAGAGTTTTTTCACAAGTCCGGTCACAGGAGTATGATACTCGGCGAAGGCAAGCAGTGGCTGTATCCTAACTGTTCTAACTGCCCCGCCAAACAGTCTCCTAAACGGATACACCAAGGAAGTTAACCTTCCGACAGGCCTCCACCGGGGCTGAGTGGCCTCGATAAGCGGCGTGAAGACCAAAAGATTCGTTGCAACTGTTGCAACTACAAGCAGGATTAAGGTTAATGAGACGCCGATGATGTCGCCGTTCACGGTGAACTCCGACACAACAGTGCCTAAGCCAAAGAGCTTCACCTCCTCCTCCCCGAAAGATATTATCTCACTCCCTACAAGAAAGAAGATTCCATTAGCCCATGAGGGCTGCAGGTTCTGCGATATGCGGGGGAAAGTTGCTGGGACATAAATGTACCGAAATCTGTCGAGCAAGTTCATTCTAAGGGCGCGCGCAGTATCCAAGAGCTCCGTGCTGATAACCTTCGTCGACTCGTAGACAGCGAAGGTTATATTCCAAACCTGGCTTGTGAAAACAAGAAAAACCGCAGCCAGCTCACCCCCTATGATAGGCGATAACCTGTAAAAGAATGCTAATGCTAATGGGAAAAATCCCAAAATCGGAATCGACTGAAGTATATCTAAAATCGGTATTATGATTCTCTCTAGATAGCGGTTTGTCGCTGCGGCGACGCCCACCACAAGGGAGAAGCCTACGGAGATGAGCAGGGCTGCGCCCATTCTTAACCATGAAGCACCCAGCGCCGCGGCCACAGTAACTAATGTAACAGCGAAGTCCATGATAGTTACACATTCACAGAGAAATGCTAGGGTTTAAGCCTGTTGACGGGCTTCCTCAAACATTTGTAGCACCAGATAAACAGGTAGCTTCTGAAGTATTCTTCGAAACGGAGTATCAGGGATTGACGGGTCCTTTGCAATATTCACCGCCGACTTTATTCTCTCGAATAGTTGTTGCTTGAGAAAATCTTCTCGGGGTGTGAATGGAGTCACGGCTCGAAACAGGCTTGGCAACCGCCCTGTCTTTTGAGCTATCAGCAGATGGAGAAATCTGTCCCGCATCTCCTCCAATATGTAGAGGATTCTACCTCGGCGTTTCTTGAGATAGGTCTCAGCTAGGTCGTCGGCAAGCTGGTACGCTGTCCCCACCTCGGACCCGTATTTTCTTAAAAGTCTGACCACGTCTTCTCTAGCCCCAGCCAGGACGGCGCCGGCATGGCATGCCGCCTCAAAAATTGAGGCGGTTTTCTCCCTTATCATAATCAAGTAGAGACGTTCCGTTAAAACTGATTTGTTTAAAACCTCATCCAATATGCCCCTTGACGCCTTCTCCCAGGCGTCAACAAAAATTCTCGCGATTTCAACACCTGCGCTGAGAACTATGTCGAAGGCTAAGTTAATTATGCGGTGTCCCTGTAGAATTGCCTTACCCATACCTATGGCCCGCCATAAACTTACTTGCCCTCGTCTAACCGCGTCAAAGTCTACGATGTCGTCGTGTACAAGGCTTGCGCTATGAGCGAGCTCCAAGGCCGCCGCAACGTCTAAGGCCTTTTGGTACTCCCTCCCACCGAGCGCCTTGAAAACCGTCAGAAGTAAGACTGGACGCAGCCTTTTTCCACCTACCAAAGATCTTTCGATCAATAATTTGTCACTACGGCCCTCTATTTTGCTACGTAGGTGTTTCTCAAGGTCGTTCCTAAGCCCCTCTATGATTGTTGCCAGCTCCGCGTCACTGAGGACGGTTTCCATCAAATTATGCTCTCAAATCAGTCATTTAGGGTTTTTGTTAACTCTGAAGAAGTTTTACAATCCTACCCTCTAGAACCCTTTTCGGAACCGCACCCACAACCATATCTACTGGTCGCCCATCCTTGAACAATATGAGCGTTGGTATACCCATGATGCCGTATTCGCTGGCTGTCCTAGGGTTTTCATCCACGTTCAACTTACCAAAGACGACTTTTCCAGCATACTGCTCAGCCAGCTCTTTAACGATTGGTGCAATAGCCCTACATGGTGCACACCAGTCTGCCCAGAAATCAACGACGGAATACTTGTTTGAATTTATGAACTGCTTGAAGTTAAGGTCAGTGACCTCGACTGGCTCTGCAACAACGGTTGGACGCTGGTTTTGGCCCGAAAGTATCTCTGCAAGTTTACGCATTTTTATCTTCTCTAATTCATCGTCGTAGGACATGCTGGTTTTAAAAGCGTTTCGAGTCTTAATAAGTTTTGTTGTACAACAATCTTAAAAGATACCTCATAAGGAACGGTGATGAGTTGAGCGAGGAAGAGGAGGCCATAACCGCAATAGTTGTCGCGTTCGACGGTGACGATTGCGTAGTTTCAACTACCACGCCCCTAGCTTCGGAGGAGCTTGAGAAAATGGTGGGCAGTCAAGTCATCTACGAGGACTTTCGAGGAGACCTGTGGTACGGGGTGGTGACTGGGCTTTATGAGGGTGACACGCTGCGGGTTAGGTTCTCGGAAGAGGCCATTTCACAGGGCGGGCCGTCAGGGCTTGGGCAGGGAAGTCTAGTTAAAATTATGCCTCAAAAAAGTGGAACCTGATGGACCTTACGTCATCCTTGTTGAAGGACCATGAGACTATTTTGCAAGCTGTGAGAAACCTTGAATTACAAGTAGGTGAATGGGGGAGGGCAGGACGAATAACTAACCCTGATTCGCTTCAAAAGTTTATCGAGTTTACTAAGCTCTTCACAGACAGGTGCCACCACGGTAAGGAGGAGAAGTGTCTGTTCCCGTGTTTGGTGAGGCTCGGAATTCCCGAGGAAGGAGGCCCCATAGGAGTTATGCTAACGGAGCATAAGATAATGAGGGGGATAATATCTCAGCTTGAGAAGTCCTTTAACGACTATCTCTCAACCGGCAGCGGATTGGAAAACGTCCTCTCCCTCTGCATGGATTATATTTTTCAACTGAGGCAGCACGTTGATAAAGAGAATGGTGTACTGTTTCCAATGGGTGAGAACATATCTGGTGAAGATGACGAAAAAAGGACGAACGAATGCTATGAATATGTGGAAGAAGTTGAGGTCGGACATGCGCTCCATGATAGACTATCACGTATTGCTAAGGAAATCTAGTCTGTCTCGCTGCCCGCCGCATAAAGTTCCTGTATCAAATCCCTCACCGAAACTACGCCGACAAGCTCTCCACTCTTGTTAACGACCACTATGTGCCTTATCCCATGTTTACCCATCTTCTCCGCCGCTTCCTCTAGTGTGGCGTCTGCTTGAAGCGTGATGATGTCTCTCTTGCATACCTCAGAAACCCTTACTAAAAGGTTTCCACGTTCAGCCAAAGTCCTCACAACATCCCTCTCAGACAAAACACCAACCATGCGCCCATTTTCAACAACCACAAGAAAACCGATGTTCTGCTCCGCCATAATCTTGACTACGTCGTGGATTGTTGCTTCTCCACTTATCGTTATGGGTTTCCTACGGACAAGCTCATTCAGCCTCAAAAAACCATCAACACTAGTTAGCAATCATTAGATATAAGGATAAAACAGTGGGTCCGGTTTTAAAAATTGGTGTTGCTCCGGCCGGGATTTGAACCCGGGTCACCGGCTCGAAAGGCCGGTATACTTGACCGGACTATACTACCGGAGCCCGCTATGTTGTGTTTTTCCTGTTTTTTATATGTGGGTATCTTTTTTAGCAGGTTCTTGATATATTTTTTGTGCCTGTTTTTAAAAGGTCCATACGTTACACACCCGTCAAGGCCGCAGACATAATGTCATCTCCACCCGTGACTACAAGGGAAGACGCCATGATTGAGGAGGTTGCGAGGCTTATGTGGGATAACGGCGTGGGCAGCATCTTGATCGTCAGCTCCGATAACAAGTTGGTTGGCATATTGACGGAGAGGGATATGCTTTACGCTTCCTCTCACCTGCTTATCGGTAAAAACGTTCAGGCAAAGTCTCTTATGTCGAAAAACCTTGTAACAGCCTCCCCCGACGAGGAGGTGGCCTCTGTGGTTGAAAAAATGAGAGACTTTAACATTAGACACATCCCCGTCGTTGATCAAGATGGCCGACCGCTTGGTGTTATTTCGTCGCGGGATATTCTTGACTTTGGTGTGAAGCTTTTGAGTCTCTTCATACGGTCAGCTTAGCTTTGGCAGGCTTGAGAGATGTTTTGAAATAGGCGGGTCCTTACGTTTTAAGTGATAGTAGCTTAGGACGCTTGATATTTCGCATTTTTTTCCAGCGTGTTTGCCGGAGGGCACTTCAATCTCGGTAAATTTTCTCGGCAGCCTGTCGTGTGTGTTGTCAAACCCGTATAGGTTGTTAAGTTCCCTTTCGGCGGCCAGTATGTTCCTTCCCATATTCGCCAGTGTCTCAACTGTTATGTCTAGGTTCCTCAAAATATTCAATCCGTCGACATAATCTGTTGGTGTGAAGGCTAGCCGGGAGAAGGAGCACACACCGAGGCTGTCGGCGACCGCCACCCATACCTGCTCTAGGTAAATTTTTTCAGCGAGTTCTTGCTCAGTTAAAGAGTTACCTTGATATATCGTGTTGACGTTAAGCTCTTCAAAGCTACGGATGAGTCTCGGATACACCCATATGTGCACTCCCGCACCGAAGCTTTCGACGGCGTTGATAAGGCCCCATGCGGGCTCAGCCCTAGGGTCTGCGTTTTGGACCGATATACCTTTAACAGAGGGGGAGGCGTCAGGGTTATTGAAGAAGACTGCTGTTTCATGGGCTCCGCGTCCTAACACGGCCCCATCATCTAATCCATACGCCATGTCGTGTAAGAGTTTCCTCATGCTTTCAAAGCTGCCCCAACCTATTCTTTCTTTTACGTATCCTTCGTCACCTAGTTGGCTGTAGACCGCAATTGTGTTGCCCGCCTCGATAGGGTCTAGGCCTAACTCGTAGCACAGGTGTGTTAGATAGGTTATTTTCTCGAGGTCGAGGAGCATGCAGTTTGTCCCTAGGCTACTAATCTGCGCGTAGTCAGGGCCTTCAGTCCTAACCCCGTATCCGGCTGTCTCTCTCCTACATGAAACGGGGCAGATGGAGCACGTAAGCCTGTTTAACAGGTTTTTAGAAGACATGGCCCTACCACCCACGATATCGAACTTCTCAATGTGTGTCTGCTGGTAATTTTTAACAGGTAATGCATGGTTGCGGCCAAGGGCCTCCGCGGCTATGGGAGTGCCGTAAAGTGCCAGCAGGCCTTTTTCGTGGTTGAGCAGGCTGGACCGGCGAAGCTTTTCCTGCAACCTTTTCAACAGTTTGGTGAACCATGCATGGTCCTTGACAACTATGGGTGGGGTTTTAGGTGTCTTGAGGACTAGGGCTTTGAGGTTTTTTGAGCCCATCAATGCTCCTACACCGTGGCGGACCCCGCTCGACCTCCCCATGTCGTTAACCACCGTCGCTATGGGCACACATCTTTCCCCAGCCGGCCCGGCCGCAACCACTCGAGCGTCACCATGGACTGACTTTAGAACTGAACACGTTGTTACAGCGTCGAGGCCTTTGAGGTTTTCATCTTCAACAACTTTTATGCCGTTTTCAGAGACAACGAGGTAGCTGAGTTTCTCAGACCGGCCCGTAATGTATAGTGCGGCATATCCGGTTCCGGATAGGGCACTTCCTGCATACCCGCCTGTTTGAGCCCATGCAACCGTTTTTGTTAGGGGGGAGCGGAAAACCATTGACAGCCTGTTCGATAACGGAAAGGGTGTACCCACTAAAAGTCCTACAGAAAACACCAACGGACTGCGGGGCTCGAGCGGTTCTCCGTCAAACATACTTCGCCTAAGAAGGGCCACACCAAGGCCCCTACCACCCCCGAAAAGCTTCAAAGCTGTTGCATCAAGCTCAAAGTCTTCAACTGATGCATCGGAGAGGTCGATGTGTGCTATTTTCATCCCATCCGCATATGGTTAGCTTGGAATAAATATTTCCACAAAGACATCTAAGCTGTGAGATACATAGGCCTCGGTAAAACGGGTGTTTCTGTCTCCGTGATAGCGTTGGGGACGTGGCAGTTTGGTGCACGTGAGTGGGGGTTTGGAACCAATTACGGGGCTGATGACTGCGTGGAGGCGTTGACCGCTTCAGTCGAGGCTGGTGTGAACTTGGTTGATACCGCTGAGGTATATGGGGGCGGGCTGTCTGAGAGAATAGTGGGTGAGGCGATTAGGAAGGCTGGTCGAGAGGTATTCGTTGCGTCAAAGGTTTTCCCACATCACTTCACATATGATGGCGTCATCAAGGCCTGCAGGCGGAGCCTCGAGCGCCTAGGCCTGAGAACCATCGACCTATACCAGCTTCATTTCCCAAACCCGGTTATCCCGATTAGGTGGACTATGAGGGCGATGGAGGATTTGGTCAAAGAGGGCAAAATACGCTACATCGGTGTGAGCAACTTCTCGGCCAAGAGGCTTAAAGAGGCTCAAGAAGCCCTGAAACGTGAAGAAATAGTCTCAAACCAAGTTCGCTACAACCTCCTCGACAGAAAGATTGAGAGAGAGTTAGTTCCCTACTGCAGGAAAGAAGGGGTTACTATTCTCGCCTACAGCCCTCTAGCGATGGGCGTGTTGACTGGAAAATACCGTAAAACAACTCCTAGAAATTTGGTGAGGATATTCGGCGGAGCCTTCTCCCGCTCTTTTCTGGAGCGGGTTGAGCCT
>Ga0197143_1001502_pt1 | contig 19571 bp, 13 predicted proteins | sample GBS70_MetaG_FD_148603 | JGI IMG/M metagenome (GOLD analysis project Ga0197143, IMG submission 148603) | Sediment microbial communities from Great Boiling Springs, Gerlach, Nevada, United States - GBS 70_MetaG | ecosystem: Environmental > Aquatic > Thermal springs > Hot (42-90C) > Sediment...
GAAAAAGGTTATTAAAAAAATTGAGGAAATAAAAGAAGAGGAAGAAGAAGTGCCTGAAAAAATTGAAGAAGGAAAAATTTACGCAATAAAGGGCGGTGATATTAAAGGAAAATTATTAAATATCAAAGGAGAAAAGGCTGTTCTTGATGTAAAGGGTAAAAAAATGGAAGTTCCTCTCAGTTATTTAAGAAAAACTCCAGAAAAAAAAGAAGAAAAAAAATTGATTGAACTTAAATCTTATACTTTACCTTTACCCTCAAGGGTTTTATCCATAAGGGGTATGAGGAAAGAAGAAGCTGAAGAACTTATAATAAGATTCCTATATGATGCAAGGGCAGCAGGATACAATGAGGTAAGAATTGTTCACGGAGAAGGGAAAGGTGTCTTGAAAAAAATGGTTTTTGATGTTATTAAAAACATAGAATTTGTTGACAATTTTTTCCACCCCCCGTGGAACGAAGGGGGAGATGGAGTTACGGTGGTCAAATTTAAGAAAATATGAGTATTTATGAAGAAATAATCTCTTCCATATCTCCTCTTGAGATTGCACAAAGATATCTTGACCTTAAAAAAAGTGGCAGAAATTATATGGCGGTATGTCCTTTTCATGCTGATACAAAGCCATCACTCTCCTTTGATCCCGAAAGAGGGCTTTTCTATTGTTTTGGGTGTGGCAAATCAGGAAACCTTATCCATCTTATATCAGAAATTGAAGGAATATCAAAATATGAAGCACTCAAATCAATTGCAAGTGAAGCTGGTATAAAACTAAAAGAGGAAAGAAAGGAAGGGGATGATTTATCAAAATTATTTGAAGTAAATGAATTTGCAATGATGGAATACGAAAGGGTTTTATTTGAAGAGAGAGGGGAAAAAGCGAGAAATTATCTAATAGAAAGAGGGTTCAAGTTGAACACAATAAGAAGATTTAGACTCGGTTATGCTCCATATGATGGAGATTTTCTGCTTAAAAGAGCAAGGGAAAAAGGTATAAATCCCTCACTTTTACTTGAAGCAGGGCTACTTTCAGGAATGTCGGGAACTGTGAGAGATTTTTTCAGGGACAGAATAATTTTCCCTATCTTTTCATCTTCAGGAAAGTGTATTGCTTTTGGAGGAAGAGCATTTGAGGGAGAACCAAAATATTTAAATTCTCCTGACACAAAAATTTTCAAAAAAAGTAGAAATCTTTTTGGATTGAGTATAGCAAAAAATAAAGCAAAAGCAGAAGGCTATTTAATCCTTGTTGAAGGTTATACAGATGTTATGAAAATGATGGAGAATGGTTTTGAAAATACTGTTTCACCCCTTGGAACTGCTTTTTCAATTGACCAAGCCTTGACAATGAAGAGATTTGCTGATATTATTATAATACTTTTTGATGGTGATGATGCTGGTAAGAGGGGAATGAAAAGAGCGCTTCCTTTTCTACTTAAAGCAAATTTGAAAGTTAAGGTAGCTTTTTTGCCTGAAAATGAAGACCCAGAGTCGCTTTTAAGGAAAAAGGGAAGAGAAAAAATGGAAGAAATTTTAAAAAATTCAAAAAACTTTTTGGATGCACTTTTGCCTGAAAAAATTCCTGATGACCCTTATGCTCAGGGAATACTTTTAAACGAACTTATAAACTTTATTTCCAATATACCCTCAGAACTTGATAGAGAATTATTTGTAAAAAAATTATCAGAGAGATTTGTTTTATCTGCAGAATATATAAGGGCTAAAATAAAGCCATTGCCTGATGAAAAGGTATATCGAGAGGAAGCACTCTCACCTGAATTTGTGATTTTCGGAACAATTGCTGCTTTCAATCATTTCACAAAAGAGGATTTTGAAGAAAGAGGAATAAATGAAAGAGTATTTAAAAGCGAGCTTTTAAAAAAAATAACAAGAAAAGTTCTTGATGGGGAGAATTTTGAGGATATTTTGACTGAACTTGATGATGAAAACAGAAAAAAAATTATGGAAGCAATTTTCAAAATAAAGGAAAAATTTGGTGATATAAATATAAAGAATGAAAAGGAAGCTCCCTATCATTTTGCTTTTAAGAAACTGGAAACAAAAATGAAAAGAATTTCAAGAAAAGAAAAAATAATAAAAGAATGGAATGAGATTAAGAAGAAGGGTTCAATTCCCGATTGAGATTGTAAAAGGAGGAAAATATGGAAAAGCAAGAGTGTAAAAAGAAAAAAGAGAAAAAGCTCTTTGAGATGTCGGATAAAGAAATAGAGCAGATGTTAATTCAGAGTGTAATTGATAGGGTAATGGAAAAGGCAAAGAAGAATAAAAAAATAAAGCAGGAAGATTTAAATGACCTTACAACCAATTTACCCCCCAATCTTATAGATGAGGTTATGGAAGCATTATTTACAGAGGGGATTGAAATTGTTGAAGAGGATGAGAGAAGGAGGGATAGAGATTTTGATGAACCTGAAATTAAAGTAAAAGATGACCCAGTAAAAACATATTTGAAACAAATTTCAAATTTAAGATTATTAACAAAAGAGGAAGAAATAGCACTTGCAAAAACAATATTTGATTCAAAAGAAAAAATGAAAGAAATATTATTTAGAACAGATTTCGGAATTAAAAGGCTCGTATTTTTCTTAAGGAAAATAAAAGAGGAGGAACTCCAGCCGGAGGAAGTTCTTGAAGTTGATTCAAACTACTGGACAAACAAAGAAGTTAATAAGAAGGAAAAAAAGAGAGTTAAAAGGGGAATTGATGAATTTTTAAAATTTTATAAAGAAGTTTTTGAAGATAAAAAAAGGAGTGTGAGAACATTAAATGATGAGGAAAAGAGAAAACTCAGCAAACTATTTGAAAATATTGTTCCAAAATTTTCCTATGTTCAGGAAAATGTTGAAAGATTACATGAAGAAATAAAAACAATGGAAAGTATGTATGAAGAGATGAAAAAACTGAGAGAGGAGCTAAAGAAAATAAAAGATAAAAAAGGAATTAGAAGGGAATATGTAAATGAACTCAAGGATGCATTAAACGCATTGAAAACCTCAATAAAAGAATACGAAGAGAAACTCGGTTATACTTTCAAAGAACTTATAAAAATAGGAGAAGAGATAGATGAAGCAAAGAAAGCTTATAACTATGCAAAGGGGAAAATGGTTGAAGGTAATGTGAGGCTTGTAATAGGAACAGCAAAAAAATTCATGAACAGGGGGATAGAATTTCTTGACTTAATAGAGGAGGGTAATATAGGACTTTTGAAAGCAGTTGAAAAATTTGATTACAGAAAGGGTTACAAATTTTCAACATATGCAACATGGTGGATAAGGCAGGCAATAACAAGAGCAATTGCTGATAATTCAAGAACTGTGAGGGTTCCTGTCCATATGATTGAAACACTCACAAAGATTTCAAAGGCACAGAAAGATTTTCTCCAGACATACGGAAGAGAACCAACAGTCAGAGAACTTTCAGATATACTGGGGCTTCCTGAAGAAAAGGTTAAACAGGCACTTGAAGTTTCTCATCAACCTATTTCCCTTGACAAACCCATAGGAAGGGATGAGGATGGGGTTATGGAAGAGATAATTGCCGACCAGTTCACAAAATCACCTTTAGAACTTGCAAGGGAAGCAATTATAAGAGAAAAATTGAACGAGATACTTTCAACCCTTTCAAAAAGGGAACAGAAAGTTATAAGATTGAGATTTGGACTTGGGAACCACCCACCTATGACCCTGGAGCAGGTGGGGAGGATATTTGGGGTAACAAGGGAAAGAATAAGGCAGATAGAGGCTCAGGCATTAAGAAAGCTTAAACACCCGAAAAGAGCCGAAAAGCTCAAATTGTTACTGGAAAAACTGGAAAGAAAAGACTGATTTATTAAAAAGTTTATACTTCAATGAGTGATATCACAGGTGTTATAATTTCCCTTAATGCTGAGAAAACAATTGAAAAGGCAATTGATTCTCTTTCCTTCTGTGATGAGATTATAGTTGTTGACGGGGGTTCTTCTGATGAAACAGTTTCAATTGCAAAAAGAAAGGGTGTCACCCTATACCAAAGGAAATTTGATAATTTTAAGAATCAGAGAGAATTTGCAATTTCAAAAGTGAATACAGAATGGGTTATTTTTCTTGATGCTGATGAAGTTCTCGAAGAGGAACTCGTGAGAGAAATTAAAAGGAAAATAAAGCAGAAAAATGTAGACGGTTTCTATCTGAACAGAATATCATATTTCCTGGGCAAATTAATTCATCACGGAGGCTGGTATCCCGATTATTCTTTAAGGATTTTTAAAAAAAATAAGGCAAGAATCTCTGAAAATATTGTTCATGAAAAAGTTATTGTTAATGGAAGGGTTGAGAAGATAAAAAAGGGAAGAATTGTACATTACACAGACCCTGACCTTTTTCATTATCTGAAAAAATTGAATCATTACACAGAGCTTTCGGCAAGGGAACTTTTTGAAAATGGAAAAAGAGCAAATTTTTTTGATTTAACATTAAGACCCTTTTATTTTTTTATAAGGATGTATTTTTTAAAACTTGGTTTTCTTGATGGAATAGAAGGGTTTATACTTGCAATCTCTTCTGCCTTCCATACCTTTATGAAGTATGCAAAATTGTGGCATTTTAAAAATAAAAATCTTAAAATTATTTTATGCAAAAAATAGCTGATATTCTTGTGAGAGGTCATTCAATATCAAAGGATTCAATGTTTGCAAGAATTAGAAGAGGAAAAGAATTTAAGGTTTTTACATATTCTCAGGCACTTGATATGGCAAAAAGTATTGGTGGCTATCTTAAGTCAAAGGAATTTGAAAAAGGTGACAGAGCTGCGATTCTCGGAGAAAACTGCCCTGAATGGGCAATTTCCTATTTTGGGGTCCAATGGGCTGGGGGTGTCTGTGTTCCTCTTGATTCAAGAGGGTTAGCAGATGATTGGGAACACTTTTTAAGACATTCTGAATCCAAATTCATATTTGTAAGCAACAGATATCTGAATGATATTCTTGAGATAAAAGATAAAATTGACACTCTTAAGGAAATTATCACATTTCCTGAACCCCGAGAGGGAGCAGTTTCTTTTGATGAGGTTACATCTTTCAAGGATAAACTTGAACTTCCAGTTGATAGAAACCCTGATGACCTTGCTATAATACTTTATACTTCAGGGACAACAGGAACACCAAAGGGTGTTATGCTTTCCCATAAAAATATCCTTGCTGATATTGAAGCAATTTTAAAGATTTTTGATTTTAACGAAAATGACCATCTTTTTTCTGTTTTACCTATTCATCATGTTTTTGAGGGTACCTGTGGATTTTTAACACCGGTTTATGAAGGTGCTAAAATTACATATGCAAGGTCAATAAAACCTAATGAGATGCTTGAAGATTTGAAGGATACAAGACCTACAGTTTTTCTTGTTGTTCCACTTTTGCTGGAAAAGCTTTATCTTGGGCTCCAAAAGAATATAAAAAAATTACCCCCTTTGAAAAAACTTGTATTTGGGACACTTTCAGTTCTTACTGATGTTTTAAATCCATTAACAGGTAAAAAAGTTTCCAAGATTTTATTTAAGAGTGTAAGAGAAAAGATGGGATTGGATAGGGCCAAGTATATAATTTCAGGTGGTGCTCCTCTTCCTCCCTGGGTAGCAAAAGGTTTTGAAAAACTTGGATTTCCAGTTTTTCAGGGATACGGTCTTTCAGAAACCTCCCCTGTTGTTTCAGTTAATCCACCTAAGAAGCCAAAACATGAATCAGTGGGGCTTCCTATTCCAGGAGTTGAGGTTAAAATTATGGAACCTGATGAAAATGGAATAGGGGAAATCGCTGTTAAAGGTGATGTCGTGATGCTTGGATATTATAAAGACAAAAAAGCAACGGAGAAGGTATTCAGGGATGGATGGTTTTTAACAGGTGATTTAGGTTATATAGATAAGGATGGTTACATTTATATTACAGGGAGAAAGAAATCAGTGATTGTTACAAAAGGTGGTAAAAATATTTACCCCGAAGAAATAGAGGAAAAGCTTTTGCAGTCACCTCTTATAAAAGAATGTCTGGTTCTGGGTAAAATTCATCCTACTACAAAAACAGAGATAATTCATGCAATAATATATCCTGATTATGAAGGTATAGATAACAAAGCAAAAGAAGAGAATGTAGAGGTTACCGAAGATATAATTCAAACCTGGATAGAAAAAGAGATAGAAAAAGTGAATAAAAAGATGGCTGATTATAAGAGGATAAAGACATTCTCTCTGAGAGACGAAGAATTTCCTAAGACAACTACACAGAAGATAAAAAGGTATCTTTTCGAAGAGGGCGGAATTGAAATTTAAAAATATTTTTTTCTTTTTCTTATTTCTCCTTCTTATAGGTTTAATAATTTATGAATATTTCTTTATGATTATACCTCTTCAATTGGAGAACAAAGACTTAAAAAGGGAAAATGAGGTTTTAATGGTTAAGCTTTCAAAGGAACTTGAGAATCTTAAAATCTATTCAAAGGATACATCTACCTTTAATCTTCCCGAACCTCTTATAAAAGCAAAAGAAGAATTGTCAAAGGAGTTTAATGTGGAATCAAAGGAAAATGAGATTAGGATTACTATACTTACTGATGAGTTGTTTCTCCCAGGAAATTATATTTTATCAAAAGATGGTGAAAAAAAACTTCTTAAAATTGCAGAGTTTTTGAAAGAATTTCCCTATAAAGAGATAGAACTTCAAGTCCATACTGATGATGTTCCTGTTAGCACAAATAAAGAGATATTTCCCACCAACTGGGAACTTTCCGCAAGAAGAGGGACAGAGATAATAAGATTTCTGATTTCAAAAGGAGGAATTCCAAAGGAAAGAGTTTATGTTTCAGCATTCGGAGACTCAAGACCTTTAATTCCCCCAGATACAAAAGAGGCAAGAAAAAAGAACAAAAGAGCAGTATTTGTTATAAAATTATAAAAATAAAATGTTTGATATTGTAAATCTTTTAATATTTGTTCCTGGTATTTTAATTTCTCTTACGATTCATGAATTTGCCCATGGTTTTGTTGCATACCGATTGGGTGACCCGACTGCAAAAATAAGCGGCAGATTAACTCTAAATCCCCTTCCTCATATTGATCCGCTTGGTTTTATATTCCTTTTTCTTGTCCATATCGGATGGGCTAAACCTGTTCCTGTTGACCCCTATTACTTTAAAGATCCTGAAAAAGATATGGCAAAGGTTGCCTTTGCGGGTCCTTTATCAAATATCTTGTTTGCCTTTGTAATTTCCCTGATTCTGCGGGTTTTTCTGCTCTTTCCTTTTAGGGAAAGTCTTTTCCTCTTTTACCTTTATAAACTTCTTCTTGCAACCTATATAATAAATCTTATCCTTGCCTTTTTTAATTTAATTCCGATCCCTCCACTTGATGGGTCAAAAATTGTAAGTTTATTTTTACCATATGAATGGAAACTTAAATACAGGGAAATTGAGCCTTATGGATTTTATTTACTTGCAGGTCTTATATTTATCTCTTCTTTTCTGAGAATACCGCTTTTTGAAATTCTTGTATTCTTACCTGCAAGACTGTTATCAAATATACTCATAGGTGCTTCTCCCTTTTAACCGCACTTTTTTACATATTTAAAGTTTTATAATTCCAATTTTAATGATTTTCCCTGTGATCTCATTTTTAAAACTCTTGAATTCAAACTCCTCTTCTTTTTCTTCGAGAATTGGATAAAAGATTCCCTTCATTTCATTTTTTATAAGAATTTTCAGTATCTCTCTGTATCCTGCTCCCCTTGACACAAACTCAAAAATTCCTTTTTCTTTAAATTCTTCTAAATCCTTATCAAAAATTTTTGTATTATCGAGTTTAAGTTCTCTTTTAACCTTCCTTAAAAATTCTGCCTTTTTCTTTTTTCTTTCAATTAAGATAAAATTCCAGTCTCTTCTTGCAATCGCAAGAGGAATCCCAGGAAATCCTGCACCTGAACCTATATCCACAACTTTATCTCCTTTTAATACTTCAAGAAAAAGCAAAGATTCATATAGAAGATTTTTTACAGTTTTATCTGTATCTCTTTTACTCACAAGATTCATTCTTTTATTAACTTCTATAACAAGGTTTAAAAATCTATTTATACTTTCCTCTTCTTTATTGAATTCCGAGTTCCTCATAGGAAAAGTTTTTTAAATTTTCTATAATTCTTTCTCTTACCTTTTTTACATCTTCAAAGTTATAAATTATTTTACCATCTTTAATATACTGCACAAATAGATTTTCCATAGTTTCTCCACAACAAGGGCATATTGATTTTTCTTCTTCGAAACCTTTGACAATAAATACTTTATCTTTGGCACAATAGAAGGGTTTTTTCCTGCCTCCAAATTTTCCTTTCTTAGCACAGAATTTTCCTTCTACTTCCACTATATCCATTGCATAATCAATTGTCTTTGCGTTGGAAAGGTTTGTTCCAACACCAAACCCATCTGCTCCTTTCTCCCTTAATCTTTTAACCTCATATTCATCCAGACCACCTGATATGAAAACCATTACATCTTCCTTTCCTCTAATTTTCAACTCCCATTTTATTTCCTGAACAATTTTTGTCATATCTCCTTTTCTTGAACCTGGAGTATCAAGTCTTATACCTTTTAAGTTTTCAAAAATTTCTGTTGCTCTTATTGCCTGAATTTTTTCATCCCCGTAGGTATCAACAAGTGCGATTCTGGGGACATCAGGGGGCATTTCTTCATCAAAAGCCTTCCATGCTTCCTCTTCACCCATTAAAATTATAAGAGCATGAGGCATTGTTCCTTTGGGTGTTTCATTTATTGCATCAGAGCCTGCAATGGATGATACCCCGTCGCATCCTCCCATAAAGGCATAAAAATCAATGAAGGGAGCTAAAGCAGGATGCATTCTTCTTATTCCGAAGGAAAGACAGAGTTTATCCTCTGCGGCTTTTCTTAATCTCACTGCTTTTGTCAATATTCCTGATGCATGAGATAAAAATCCTAAAACAGGTGTTTCAAATTCACAGAATTCAATATATTCTCCCTCAATCGCCGCTACAGGTAAAAGGACCCCATTTATGTCTTCTGAAGGAAATATTGTTCCCTCTTTAAGAGCCCAGAGATTTACCTTCTTTCCTTCAAGAAGTTTGACAGCCTCCCTAATTCCTGCAAAGGTGAAGTAAGGATAGAGTTTAGAAGAAGTAGTAAATTCAGCCCATACCCTTTTCCTTATATTCCTTTTTTCAAGAATTTTTTTTGTTCTTAAAAAATATATATCAGTTGTTTTCCCTTCTTTAATCTCCTTTTCACCTGCTATTAAAAAGGGAAATTTTTCTTTCATTTTTTATTTTAAGATAATTCCTTTATCACTCACATTTTGAAAAACCACAATGAGGACAGGTCAAACAATCTTCTGCATAAATCATAGCACCACCACATTCAGGACATATTTCTCCCGTTGAAGAATAAGTTGTATCTTTGTATTTAACTTCATAAGTTACTCTCTTTGCCTTTTTATCTTCAGGGAAAATACCAAGTTGTTCTACTTTCAAATGTTTTTCCAGAACCTTTCCTATCCCATCAGGACAAGATAGAATTACTTCTCCATCATCCCATGTGGGCATTGACCTTATCCCCTTCAATTGATCTACAATTTCCATTGGGTCTATTCCTGACCTTAATGCAAGAGAAATGAGCCTTCCTATAGCCTCTGTAAGAGCATTTGAAGAACTTCCACTTTTACCCAGTTGAATGAATACCTCATGGGGTCCGTATTCATCTTCATTAATTGTTACATAAACAGTTCCAAGCTCAGATTTTATTTTATAAGTTTTACCTGCTACAACCTTAGGTCTTGGTCTTGGTTTTAACCTTCTTACTCTTTTTTCTTCCTCTCTTTTTGGAGTGTCATAAACCTGCCCTGGTCTTGAACCGTGTCTATAAACGGTTATTCCCTTACATCCAAGTTCATAGGCTAAAAGGTAGGCTTTTTCAACATCCTCATATTTTGCATTCTCAGGAAGGTTTATTGTTTTTGAAACCGCATCTTCCACATATTTTTGAAATGCCGCCTGCATTCTTACATGCTGTTCAGGAGTTATATCAAAGGTGACGTCAAATATTTCTCTTATATATTCAGGTATTTCCTCGATTTTTTTAATTGTAGGCATTTTTGATAAGGTTTCCATTAGTTCTTCTGAGTAAAATCCAAGTGCTTCCGCTGCCTGCTTAAAATATTTGTTTACATACAATAGTCTTTCACCTCCCATCACATTTTTAACATACACAAGTGCAAAGTTGGGCTCAATTCCAGGAGAGGTGTCAGCAATCATTGATATTGTCCCTGTAGGGGCAATTGTTGTAACAACAGAATTTCTTCTTTTAGTTCCTTTAAATATGCTTTTTTCAATATTTGGAAAAGGCCCTTTTATTTCTCCTATTTCCACTGATTTTCTGTGAGCATTCTCTTGAATGAATTTCATAATCTCTTCTGCTGCTTTTAAAGCCTCGTAAGAAGAATAAGGTATTCCCAGCATGTATAAGAGATCTGCAAATCCCTTTACTCCAAGACCTATTTTCCTATTTAATTTTGTCATTTTCTCTATTTCAGGCAAAGGATAAACATTTGCATCTATAACATTATCAAGAAAATGAACAGCAAGTTCCACTATCTCTTTCATCTTCTCCCAATCAATCCTTTCCTTCACCTCCTCCCATACAGAAGGTCTTTTATTTTCAATATACCATGGAGTTCCCTTATAAAATTTTGCAACATTTATTGAACCAAGATTGCAGGACTCATAAGGTAAAAGAGGTTTTTCACCACAATTATGTACATAAAATCCATTTGCATCAAATGCATTTATTCCTGGAATTTGAACATCATACACTTTTTCTTTTCCACAGTATTCTATTTTTTCTATCTCATCAATAAATCTTTCTCTATTTAATTTTCTTTTATAAGAATAAAGTAAATCTTTAAGTTTTTTTCGCCTTTCAATATCTCCAAAACCAATTTTTTCAGCAAAAACTTTTATATTGTCTTTACTTATTACAAGTTCATGTCCTTTTTTTCTAAATTTATATATCTGTGAAACAATCCCCATTCTTAAAAGCATTCTTTGAATAATTTTAAGATTATTTATATCCTTTTGCCACAATCTTATAGATATTCCCTTTTTCAAATTACTAAGAATAGTTCCATCTGCATCAAATATTCCCCTTAAAAATCCCTGATAAAATTCATAACTTGTTTTTTCTATTTCTTCTGTAATTACTTTTTCCCCTGGAACTATACCATATCTTTTTGCAAGCTCTCTAATTAAAGCCATTTTTAATCCATACTCTTTTCTATGGGGTAAAATTTTTGCACCATTTTCTGCCTGATAAATTATTGATTTTGTTCCCTCACTATTTCCCCATACACATATTACCCTTTCTTCTTTTTTAAGGGTTCCTTCTCCTATTAAAAGTCCAAGAAGATAACCCTCTTCAAATTTTCCTTTACTTTCCCAGTAAATTTCCCTATTATTAGATAAAACTATTTTATCACCGGGTTTAAGTTCTTTTACTTTCCTCCATATTTCATATATTTTATGTCTTGTAATTTTTTGAACGCTTCTTATAAGATGGTCTTCTGTTACCTTTAATTCATAACCTTTTTTTGTAATTATTTTAAATACTTCTTTTTCTCCTGTAAAGAAAAATCCATCTTCATTTGTTTTATAGAATTTTCCATTTAAACCTATTGAGATAAATTTTCCAATTATTTCTTTTACTTTAAAAGGACCATAAGGTGTTATAACCCAGGTATCTCCGGAAACACATGGATTTGTAGCTTCAATTTCTCCTACATTTTTTAAAGTATGGGTTTTATTAATTCTATCAATAAAAATTATTCCTGGTTCTCCATTTTTCCATGCTTGAAAAACAAGTTTTTTCCATAGTTCTCTGGGATTTACTTTTTTCACCACCTCTCCGTTTCTTGGATTTATCAAAGGATATTCTTTATCTCCTCTTTTAAGTGCTTCCATAAAATCCTCGGTTACAGCAACCGAAATATTAAAATTGGTAATTTGAGTGACATCATCCTTACAGGTTATGAATTCTTCTATATCAGGATGATTGATTTTTAATATTCCCATATTTGCTCCTCTTCTTCTTCCTCCCTGTTTGACTGCTTCTGTTGCTGCGTCGAATACCTTCATGAATGAAACAGGACCTGAGGCTATCTGACCTGTAGTTCTTACAACATCTCCTTTTGGTCTTAGTCTGGAGAAAGAGAATCCCGTGCCACCTCCGGTCTTATGGATAATTGCCGCGTGTTTTAAAGTTTCAAAAATACCTTCCATTGAATCCTCTATAGGTAAAACAAAACATGCTGATAACTGTCCCATTTTTGTTCCTGCATTCATAAGGGTAGGGGAATTTGGCAAAAAGTATCCCTGTGACATTATGTAATAGAATTTTTCCTCTGTTTCCAAAACCCTATCTTTAAAGACAGGATAACTCTTATCTACACTTGCAATTGCTTTTGCTACTCTTTCATACATTTCTTTTGGAGTTTCAATTATATCACCTTTTTCATTTCTCAAAAGATACCTTTTTTCTAAAATTCTCAAAGCATTTTCACTTACAAGAGGTTCAGGTCTTGTCTTAATTAAATCTTTCATTTAAAAACCTTCATCTTTTAAAAGGGAATAGAACCCTTTTATGTAGTCTAAGTTCCTTCTTCCCAGGCTTCAAGATATCTTCTTTGTTCTTCAGTTAATTCATCTATTTCAACACTCATTGTTTTAAGTTTTAATTTTGCAATTTGCTCATCTATTTCAAAGGGCAATGTATAAACCTTTTTTTCAAGTTTTTCATGATTTTTTATTATATATTCACATGCAAGAGCCTGATTGGAAAAACTCATATCCATTACATCTGGTGGGTGACCCTCTGCAGCAGCCAAATTTACAACTCTTCCCTCTGCTAACAAAAATATTTCTCTTCCATCTTTCAAAACATACTTTTCTACATTTGGTCTTACTTTTTCTATTTTTTCTGAAATTTGCTTGAGCCCTTCAATATTGATTTCCACATTGAAATGACCTGAATTTGCTAAAATTGCCCCATCTTTCATCTTTTCTATATGATGAACATCAATTACATTTTTATCTCCTGTAACTGTAACAAAAATATCTCCTATTTTGGCTGCTTCCTCAATCTTCATCACATCAAAACCATCCAATTTTGCTTCAAGCGCCTTTATTGGGTCAACTTCTGTTACAACAACCTTTGCTCCCATACCCCTTGCCCTCATTGCTACACCTTTTCCACACCATCCATAACCGCAAACAACAAATGTTTTTCCTGCAATTAAAATATTTGTTGCTCTTAAAATACCATCTATGGTACTCTGTCCTGTTCCGTACCTATTATCAAATAAATACTTTGTTCTTGAATCATTAACAGCAATGACTGGGTATTTTAATACATTATTTTTGGCCATACTTTTTAACCTTATAACCCCTGTGGTAGTCTCTTCTGTTCCTCCTTTGACCCTTTCTCCCCATTTATCAAAATTCTTATGAAGATAAAAAGTTAAATCTGCACCATCATCAAGAGTTATATCAGGAATAATTGAAAGAGATTTCTCAATATGCTCATAATACTCCTTTTTTGAAGCCCCATATCTTGCATAAACCCTTATTCCAAACTCCTTCCTTAACACCTCTGCCACATCCTCCTTTGTGGATAAGGGATTTGAAGCAGAGAGAGCAACATCTGCACCTCCCTCTTTTAAGGTGATTACAAGATTTGCTGTTTCAGAAGTTACATGTAGACAGGCGGATATTTTCAAATCTTTAAGTGGTTTCTCTTTTTTAAATCTTTCTCTTATGGAAAGAAGAACAGGCATGTGTTTTCCTGCCCAGATAATTTTACTGAGTCCCTCTTTAATTGCATCCATTTTTTCTCTCCTTATGGTTTTTTTATATAAACACCTATTAAAAATTCAAGATTAAATCCCTTAGGGTCAATCTCTTTAAATAAGAGGTTTTCAGGAGGAACAAGAGTATCCCCTCCAATTTTTTCAAAAGCAAAGTTTCTCATAATTCTTCCAAGAGAGTATCCTGTTTTAAAAGATACATTTAATCTTCTAAAATTCTTATTAAAAGATACTGTGGGTGTTAAAAGATAATCAACCGCTCTTACATTTTTTCCATATCTTTCCTTCTGCCATATTAGAAGAATATCAAGAGAAATTCCAAACGAAATGAGGTGGCTTAGAATGTATTCTGGAAGAAGTGAAAGTTTTTGTATTTCCAGATTGGGTGAGGTGTGGAAAAAAAATCCGGGTATAAAATAAAGAGGAGAAAAGGGAGCATGAATTTTGAACCTTACCCCAAGTCCATAAAGATGGAGTAAACCGGATTTAACCTGCTCCTCCTCTCCATATGCTCCTTTATAGGCATTAAGGGTTAAGATAGAAGGAGTAAGAGATAAAGAATAAATGTAAGAGATTCCTTTTACCCTGAAAATTTTTTCTCCTATCTCAGGAATCCTCTCTTTTATAAGAATTTCACCTATTGCAGAATTATCATACACCTTTTCAATCTTTATGTAACCTGCAGGATTTTCTATATCACCATAAATGAAATTTTCATTTACTCTTATACCTTCAAGAAAACCCCTTGATATTGTAACCTTATTACCCTCGACTTTTTTTATCTCAGGGGGCTCTAAAAAAACCGTATTCAAATAAACTAAACTATTTTCAACAAAATTATCTATTGCTTCAAAAACACTATTATCTGAGTACCCTGAGATGACTCTTGAAATCCGTAACCCCCTCTTCTTTATATAAACTGTACCCTCTACCCAGAAATCCTCTTTATTCCCAATCACCCTTTCAAAAAAGAGCTCAAAACTGTCACTGTAATTGACTATATAGGAATTTTGAACTTTCTCCTCAAAATACCTTTCCCCCTTCTGAAAAAGGGAATCAGGAAATTCAACACTTTTTAAAATGATTGAAAAAAACAAAAATTTTACCATATTAACCTCCTTTTAATAAGAGTAATTCTCTGAAATCTTCATCTCTTTTTGCAAATTTAAAAAATATAAAAGGTTGAATATAGAAAAAGGATGAAGAAATAGATATAAAATTGCTCTGAACCAGGGAGTTTTATAATAATCTCTCCCATTCATAAGTTTTCCTATCTCGTCCCATTCCTTTGAACTTTTATTAAAGAGTATTTTCTGTTTTTGCCATAGGGAATTTTGGAAAATTGGAATTTTTTTAATTTTTTTATAATAAATTCTGTTTATCTCTTCTTTTTTATCAAAGTTTTCTATTATTGTTTCTGCAGCAATTCTTCCTGTTGTTAAGGCTCCGTGAATTCCTCCTGCTGTGAATGGATGAACTGCTCCTATTGCATCTCCTGTTCTTAAAATCCCGTCAGGATCCGGAGGAAACAGGGGTTTTGAAAAGGGTATTTTTCCTGCGACTTTTCTTGTTATTTTCTTTTCTTCAAGTCCATATTTTTTAATAAGAATTTTTATTGTGTTGAGAGTATTTCCCCTGTCATAAAATCCTGTGCCTACTCCTGTTTCATACCCATGAAAAAAGACCCATCCATAAAAGGGTTTAAAGTCATCTCCAAAATAAAAATGAAAATACTCATCATCAATATCATTCGGTTCAAACCTGAATTCAATTGCTGTAATTTTCTTTATTTCAGGATATAAAATCCCTTTAATTCCTTCATAAGGACCTGTGGCAAGCACTACAAACTTAGAATAATACTTATCTTTGTCAGAAATTATTTCAAAAAGGTCCCTTTTTTTATTGATTAAAAGGACTTTCTCTCCTGTTTTTAATTTTGTTTTCTTTTCCTGAGCCTTTTCAGTTAAATATTTATCAAAAATATTTCTTTTTATGATAAATCCGGGAATGGGAAAAATAAGGTAGTATCCTGATGGAGTAAAGGTTTTTGAGCCTTTCATCTTTCTCACAATAAATATATCTTCTGGTTTTATATTATTTTCTCTTAAAGCATATTCAGAAAGACCTTCTCCACACTGAACAGGTTCACCTATCCTTTCTCTTTTTTCTATTAAAAGGGTTTTTATACCCTTTTCCGAAAGTTTAAGAGATGTGAAAGCACCTGCAGGTCCAGCACCAATAACTATTACATCGTAGATTTCATTTCTGAACATAATAATCTTTTGCTTTATCCGGGTTACTTTTTATTTAATTAAAAGAGCCTTTAGAGTTTTCCTGTATTTATCATTCTCAAATTTAATGAAATAGATTCCTGAACTAAGTTTTTTTCCGTTTTTCCCTTTTGCATCCCATATATAGGTTATTTCAGACCCTAATTTCTCGGATTTAAATGTTTCCTCCTTTATTAGCCTTCCTGAAGAATTAAATATTTTAAGTCTTGCTTCCGACAAAGGTAATATACTGAATTTAAAGGTAATGTAGTCCCTGAAAATTAATGGTGAAACTTTTAAATAGGGAAACTCAGCTTTTTCAGTTTCTTTTACAGATACTACCGGAGGTGCACCTACTTCAATTGAAAGAAGAGAAGGTTCATTTGCATCTGCTAAAACATCTTTTCTATAAAATAATGCTTTTAACCTTAAAGTTTTATAAAAGGTTGTATCAAGGGATTCAAGGGAAACCGATCCTAATTTTGCTATCGTAAAGAATCCTGTTGAATTACCAGGAAGATCTGTATCAGGTATAAGTTGCCATTCATTCCCATCATAATATTCAACCTGAATACCCACTGAGTCCTCTGGTGTACCTTTTTCCCATATTAAATATCCCCAGTTATCCTTCGGATAGATGTTAAGGAAATCTTGAAAAGAAATAGGTACTGTTGTAACTGCTCCTTCGTTATTTTGAAAATAATATGAATAGGATACAACTACATTGTCAATACCAGCAGCCCATCCCCAATGAGAAGAAGAGTTTTCATCATGGTATACCCATTTAAACTGAACAGAATCCGCTGGTAGATAAAAGGTGAGATCAAGATTTTCTGTGCCTGAGGCTGAAGAAGTGTAAGATTTCAAAAGGGTCCAAGAAGTCCAGACACCGCTTGAGAAAAATCTTGCATAAAAATCCAAAACTTCACCTGTTTGATACACTCTAAATCCATAACCATATTTGATGGATAGATTTGAGGCTGACCCTGGTATAAATATTTTAGGTGAAATCAGTTCTTCATTGTAGTTTATAACACCGTTTCCTGCATCATCATCAGAATAATAAGCATACTTGGTTCCATAATTTGGAGGTTCATAGCCATATAAATCAGAGGTAGTTCCTGTTGTCCACATGGCTCCATCATTATTTCCATCTACAACAGTCCATATCGGGGGTATTCCCTGTTCAAAATCCTCAATAAGTAAGGTATCTTCAATATACCCAAAAGGTTCCAGCAATATACTGTCTCCTGCAATTCGGGTTCCATAAAACTGGTTGTATTTAAACTGCGCTCCTTTTGTCTGAAACCAGGAACTGAAACTTGAAGGAAGTGTTGTGTCAATTGTGAAGGAGAATTTAGAAGAGTATAGGGACCATAATCCAGAAGATGTTGTATCAGTAGCTCTTATTCTAAACCAGTATGTTTCACCCTGTAGTAGTTCTACAGGAAGAGAAAACTCTACAATTGAATCACTGGGGTATGGTGGGGTTTCAACACTATCTTTAACACTGAATGTTGTGTCAGTTGACCAGTAAATCCTATAGATCACATCGTCCCCCTGAGGGTCTCTGGTTATGAATTTAAAAACAGGGGTTAAAACAGGCAATTTTGCAAAATTGTAAGGGCTTATTATAATCGGTTTATCTGGTGCACTCGGCTCCGGTGTTGCATTTATTGCAGCAAGACAATCAATTCTTCCTGACCCATAATCATTATCTTTTCCTGTTGGACCAAGGTCAATAACTCCATATAATTCTATTATTGAATCAACCTCCCTTGGTGTAAGATTGGGATTCTTTGAAAGCATTAATGCAACAAGACCTGCAACATGTGGAGTAGCCATTGAGGTGCCATCCCATCCTGATGTATAACCATTGTCAGATAAATTGCTAAGAGAGACAATGTTTACTCCTGGTGCAGTAACATCAGGATCCATAAGACCCATTTCTGGTTGATATGGCCAGTCATAGTATGGAGAAATATTTTCCCAAGTTACAGGTCCATAACTGGAGAAATATGCAATATTATCTGAAATATCTGTTGCACCAACAGTTATTACCCCAGATGTTTCTCCAAGCGGGTCTTGGTCAGGATGAATCCATGGAGGAGGAACATCACCAGGTGTTCTTATATTATCAGGCGGAGGTGAACCCCCTGATCTTTCATTACCCGCAGCCACTGTTATAACCACACCCATTGCTGTAATATTATCACATATGCTTCTCCATGTGGATCTATCAGGATTCCAAGCATGTCGCCATCCAAGAGACATTGTGATAATATCAGCACCATTATCAGCAGCATATTGCATTCCTTCCCAAACACCCGATTCATATCCACCACCCAAATCGTCAAGCACTTTTACACACATAATTATTGCATCAGGAGCAACTCCTGTCGTGTTCCCTGCTGTTCCATCACCTGCAACTGTTCCTGCAACATGGGTTCCATGCCCGTGTCCATCCATAGGATCTGGGTCATAATAACCAAAATCATATCCATAAATATCATCAACATAACCATTTCCATCATCATCTAATCCATTATTGGGAATTTCAGAAGGATTTATCCATATATGATCAGCAAGGTCAAAATGGGTATACCTTACACCTGTATCAAGGACTGCAACTATTACACTTTGACCCCTGTAACCAAGTTGCCATACATAAGGAGCATTTATATGAAGTATGTTCCATTCTATAGTTTTTAAAGGAAAAGCTGTATTATCCGGAGCGGCAAATTTCTTATCTTTTTCAAATTCTTTCAAACTTATTATAAGAGGCCTTTCTTCATCAATATCCAATGATTTTATACCCGACAATTTCTGTATCTGCAATATTGCATCTTTTGTTCCTTCAAAGTTTATAACATTTGCTATCCAGAATGCTCTTATATTTCTTACAAGACCCTGCTTTTCAAGTTCTTTAAGTTTTTCAATCACAGGTCTCTGGGTTTCCTTAGCAAATTCCTTAAGCACCTCTTTTACAAAATTACGCCTCACTTTTTTATTTCTGTAAATATGTGGATATTGCTTTATAAACTCAAGAGCATTAAACTGTTTTTCCATTACAAGGTTTACTCTTATAAGTTCATCTTTTCCAGCAGTCTGGAGAGCATTCTGGAGATCAGGTGTGATTCTTGCCCCTTGTAAGATTGATACAAAAAAAAGTGGAATTAATTTTTTCATAATTTAATCCTTGATTTTTAAAGGAATAGAACCTTGATAACAGTTAAGTTTTTCAAAAACATATTTTGTTATAACTCTTAAAAAGAGCAAAAGTCAAACTCTAAATCAAAAAAATTTTTAAATATTCCCGTTGCGTTCTCGAGGGGTTTTTCCTGTATTATTTAATATATGAGTTATATTTTTCGTGGAAGAGAA
>Ga0197143_1001503_pt1 | contig 19564 bp, 19 predicted proteins | sample GBS70_MetaG_FD_148603 | JGI IMG/M metagenome (GOLD analysis project Ga0197143, IMG submission 148603) | Sediment microbial communities from Great Boiling Springs, Gerlach, Nevada, United States - GBS 70_MetaG | ecosystem: Environmental > Aquatic > Thermal springs > Hot (42-90C) > Sediment...
ACAAATGGAAAGGGAAGGTAGATTATGAGGAACTTTCAAAAGCAGTTCACACGGCTGTGAGGTTTCTTGACAACGTCATCGATGTAAACAGATATCCCATTCCAGAGACAGAGATCATAACAAAGGGAAACAGGAAAATAGGGCTTGGAATAATGGGTTTTGCTGAGATGCTTATAAAGATGGGAATTTCCTATTACTCCAGAGAGGCTCTGAAGGTGGCGGATGAGGTTATGAGATTTATAAAAAAAGAAGCTTTCAAAGCCTCTGTACTTCTTTCCAGAGAAAGGGGAAGTTTTCCGAATATACAAAAGAGTATTTACAGACCTCCATTAAGAAATGCCACAAGAACGAGCATCGCTCCAACTGGTTCCATAAGCATAATAGCAGGAACGACAAGCGGGATAGAGCCCCTTTTTTCTGTGGTTATGAAAAGGGAGGAAATACTGGAGGGGGAGATGTTTGAGGAGATAAATCCATTGTTTGTCCAATACCTTAAGGAGCGCCGTCTTAACCCTCGTTCTGCTATAGATGAGCTGAAAGAAAAGGGATTTTTAGGAAATACGAGCCTTCCGGAGGATGTGAAAAAACTATTCATCACAGCCCTTGAGATTCCCCCCGAATTTCATGTAAAAATGCAGGCAGTTTTTCAAAGACATACAGACAATGCGGTTTCAAAGACAGTCAATATGAAGCCGTCTGCTACAAAGGATGATGTGAAAAAAGTTTACCTTCTGGCATATTCACTCGGATGTAAGGGGATAACAATCTACAGATACGGAAGCAGACAGTCACAGGTTTTGAAGATGGATATAGGCGACGAATTTGACCCCTCTCACCTTTTTAAATGTGAGATAGACTGCTGTTGCCCGGTGATGTGAGAAATGGGAATCAAAGCCTCGGGGGAGGAGAGAATTTTTGTATCCTGTCTCAAAAAGACTTTTTATCTCAACGAACAACTATACGGTATTTTTTCCGTGTACCTCAAGAATTTTGGGAACGACAAAGGAAGTGTTCCCTACTTTTACGACGGTTAACATATTCCCGTAGACCCTTTTCAGAACATCCTCGGTTAAAATTCTTGACGGCACATCGATGGATATAATTCTTCCTTCTGCTATAAGCATTATCCTGTTAGAAAAATTTGAAAGGAGATTTAAGTCATGTGAAGCAATCACTACTGTCTTTTTCTCTTTTTCCTGAAGGTTCTTTAAGAGGTTCATAATCTCAATTGCCGATGAAAGGTCAAGGTGGGCTGTGGGTTCATCAAGGAGCATAACCTCGGCTTCCTGTGCCAACGCTCTTGCTATGACAACTCTTTGCTTTTCACCACCACTTATTTCGGTAACAATCCTTTCTCTGAGGTGAAATACCTTACATTTTTCCATCGCGATTTTTGCAATCTCGCGATCCCTTTTCCCCTCTATCCCTAAAATTCCGAGATGTGAATATCGCCCCATTAAAACTGTTTCCTCAACAGTAAAAGCGAAGGGAAGTTCATGCTCCTGAGGGACATAAGAAATTCTTCTTGCAATTTCTTTTCTTGCGAGTTTATGAATTGTGGTTTTTCCGTAATAGACCTCTCCTTCCTCTGGTTTTAAAATTCCGTCCATAATTTTAAGAAGGGTTGTCTTTCCTGACCCGTTTGGACCCACAATTCCAAAGAATTCTCCTCTTTTTATTTCAAATGAAATGTCTTTCAACACCGGCAGGTTCTTGTAGGAGAAGGAAATTTTTTCTATTTTGAGAATGCCTTCTTCCATATTATTTCCTTTTCCACTTAAGGAGGTAAAGGAAAAATGGTGCTCCGAAGAATGCTGTAATCACCCCTATAGGAATTTCGGAAGGCGAAAGAATAGTTCTTGCTATTATGTCGGAAAGAACCAGAAAAGATGCTCCTGCTATTCCTGATACGGGAAGGAGAAGTCGCGCATCCGGTCCAAAGGATGTTCTTACGAGGTGGGGAATGATGAGTCCAACGAACCCTATCACTCCGCATCTGGATACTATTGATGCAGTAAGAAATGAAGAGAGAAGGAAAAAAATTGTCAATGTGGATTTTGGGTTCACCCCCAGTGCGGATGCCTCTTCCTCTCCGGCAGAAAGGAGGTTTAAACGATGGGAAATTATAAGAATGGGAGCAGAAGCGAGAAGCACATAGGGTATAACCCTTAACACCGTCCTCATTTCTGAGGTGGAGAGGTCTCCAAGAAGCCAGAAGAAAATGCTCTGAAGTTCCTTTTTAGGAAGGATGGTCAGGAGAAATGTTATGCAGGCTGAGAAGAATGTTCCTAAAATTACACCCGAGAGAATCATCCTTCCTGTATTCAGAGAGCCGTTGACCATTCCCATGTAATAAACGAAGGCAATAGCAAAGGAGGCAAAAAGAAAGGAAAACAAAGGAAAGCCCAGAAAGGCTATTTTTAACGATATAAGCCTGTCTATGACCGCTCCGAGGGCTGATGCAGAAGCCACTCCAAGGACATAGGAATCAGCAAGAGGGTTTCTCAAGATTCCCTGAAACACAGCACCCGAAAGACAGAGCGACCAGCCAGCTATTGCTCCCATGAGAAATCTTGGGAGTCTTATGTAGAAGACAATTTTTGAAATATCAGATTCATCAGGATTGAAAATCGCAACTATTGCCGCTCTGAAGTCAATTTGAACAATTCCGCTCGTTATGGATAAAAAGAAGGATAGAATAAGTAACAAAAAAAACAAGGAAAAGACTTTTATAAATTTAGAAAGTGTAAAAGGATTTCTATTTTTCATTTGAATGCAAAATTTTAAAAATTTCTTCCAGCCCGTAAATAAGCCTCGGGCCGGCTCTGTTTATGATATCTCCTCTTATAATAAAGACTTTTTCTCCAAATGCATCTTTGATACCTTTCAAGTTTTCCGAGCCTGTTTTCATTTCTGTAATTATTATAACCTCCGGCTTCCTTGATATAGCGGTTTCAAGGTTTATTTTTGGATATTTTAATGGAGAATCGGAAAGGACATTTTCTCCACCCGCCGTTTTTATGATGTTATCCGCAAGTGTGCCCGGTCCTGATGCAATCATAGGAGAAGTTTCGTATAATAATAAGACCCTTTTTCTTTTTTTATCAGGAACTTTTGTCTTTATCTCTTCCACCCTTCTTTTCATCTCATCAATAAGAATAACGCCTTTTTCTTTCACACCAAGAACTTCCGATATGTTAAATATGGTTCTCATAACCCCTTCAAAATCCATTGGATATATTACGAACACGGGAATTTTAAAATTTTTAATTCTTTCAATCGCAGATGGGTCATTGCCATCTTTTGTGGCAATGACAAGGTCTGGTTTTAAAGAGATAATCTTTTCTACATTTGGATTTATAAATCCGCCTATTTTTTCTTTCTTCTTTGCTTCTTCAGGGTAATCGCAAAAATCCGTCACGCCGACCAGTTTATCTCCCATCCCGAGTGCGAAGATAATTTCCGTTATGTTTGGGGCAAGGGAGACTATCCTTTCCACCTTTTCAATTCTGACCTCATTTCCCAGTTCATCAATAAAAATTTTTCCAGTTGGTGAATAAAATATAAAAAGTGTTACAACAAAAGCCTTCATTTTTTCTAAACATTTATATCTTAATTTTTCTTTTGCTTGAATCAAGGGAGGTATTTTGCTTTAAATTTTGGATTTTTTTATAATTGTATTAAATGAAAAAAAAGGTGGTTTTATTAACGAACGATGACGGAATAAATTCTCCAGGATTAAATTCCCTTTATGATGCCTTTTCAAAAAAGTGGGCAACTTATGTGGTTGCTCCGGAATGGGAAAGAAGTGCATCAAGCCACGCTGTTACTCTTCACAGACCCTTAAGGGTTAGAAAGGTCAAAAATATGGTTTACTCTGTAGATGGGACCCCTTCTGATTGTGTTCATCTTGCAGTTAACGGGCTTTTGAGGAAAAAGCCTGATATAATTATATCCGGAATAAATTTGGGCGAGAACCTTGGAGATGATATAACATATTCGGGCACGGTTTCAGCAGCTTTTGAGGGGACCCTCCTCGGCATTCCATCAGTGGCAATATCTATTGAGGGCAGAAGGAATTTCTGTTTTGAACCGGCAGTCATTGTTGCAGAAAGAATAGTATCAATTGTTCTAAAAAACGGGCTCCCGCCGGACACATTTTTGAATGTTAATGTTCCTAATGTATCTGATATAAGCAAAATAAAAGGTATAAGGATTACAAGAAAGGGAAGAAGGGTTTATAGAGAGCAGGTTGTAAAGAGAAAAGACCCGAGAGGAAAATGGTATTACTGGATTGGTGGGGATAATACAAACAATCAGGTTCCTGTCAAAGGGTCTGACATAGAGGCAGTGAGAGAAGGATATGTTTCTATTACACCTATTAATGTTGACCTGACCAATTACAATGTAATGGATGTTTTGAAAAAATTGTTCAATGACCTATGGTAGATTTTGAAAAGGAAAGATTTGAGATGGTTGAGTACCAGATAAAAGGTAGGGGTATAAAGGACCAGAGGGTTATAGAGGCGATGAGAAAGGTGCCCCGACATCTGTTTGTTCCAGAATCCCTGATTTCTATTGCTTACGGGGACCATCCTGTTTCCATAGGAGAGGGTCAGACTATTTCCCAGCCCTACATAGTGGCTCTCATGACAGAGGCACTGAATATCAAAAGTGATGAAAGGGTTCTTGAGATAGGAACCGGCTCGGGATATCAAACAGCAATTCTTGCGGAGTTATGCAAGGAGGTTTATACGATAGAAAGAATTCCTTCCCTTTCAAAAAGGGCAATGAAGGTTCTTGAAGAACTGGGATATAAGAATATAAAGTTTGGAATAGGAGATGGAACCCTCGGATGGAGGGAGTATGCTCCTTACGACGGAATAATTGTGACTGCTGGAGCACCACATTTTCCACAACCGCTTCTTGAGCAGTTATCAGATGGTGGAAGGCTCGTTATACCCTGTGGAGATGAGTATTCTCAATCCCTTTACAGGGTAACAAAAAGAGGAAATAAGTTTGATGAAGAAAACCTCGGAGGATGCAGGTTTGTAAAACTTCTCGGGGTCTATGGGTGGAAGGAATGATTAAGAGACTTTACAGATGGGTAACCGGACTCGCAGACAAACCCTACGGAGGAGTTGCTCTTTGTGCCATTTCATTTGCCGAATCTTCATTTTTCCCTGTTCCCCCTGATGTTCTCCAGATTCCATTAACACTTGGAAAGCCCAACAAGGCTTTTTTCTACGCCTTTCTTTCCCTGCTTTTTTCGGTTCTTGGAGGAGTATTTGGCTATTACATAGGTTTTGCTTTCATGGAGGTAATAGGCAAAAAAATTATAGCCTTTTATCATCTTGAGGAAAGTTTTGATTATGTTGGAAATCTTTATAACGAATATGCGGGATGGGCGGTAGCAATTGCAGGATTTACACCAATTCCATATAAAGTTTTTACAATAAGCGCCGGAGCCTTCAAAATTTCAATGGCAGTGTTTATAATTGCTTCAATTATTGGAAGGGGAGCAAGATTTTTTCTCGTCGCTACATTGCTCTTCTTTTTTGGCGAGAGAGCTGACCGTTTCATTTACAATCATCTCAATAAACTGGCAGTTGCCTTTGTCATCCTTTTTATCATTGGTTGGATAATGATTGAAAGGTTTATGAGATGATACTTAAGGTAAGATGTATATCTTCTCTTCTTCCGGTAATTCTTTATGCCTGCGCTCCGTATGGAATTTATTATACTGTTAAAAAAGGGGATACCCTTTATTCTATTTCTATTTCCTATGGGGTTTCCTTAAAGGAAATAACGATGATAAACCACATAAAAGACCCATCCGGGATAAAAGAAGGGCAGGTTATATTCATTCCCGGAGCAAAGGAAAAAAAGGAAGTGCCTGTGAGGGAGGAGAAGGTTGAAATTTCAAAACCCCGGAAGCCCGATGTAGAAAAACACAAAAAAGAGGAGAGGGATTCAATTTCAATCATCTGGCCTGTTGCCGGAACGGTCACCTCCGAATTTGGAATAAGGGATGGATTTCCCCATGATGGAATTGATATATCGGCTCCGGAGGGAACTCCAATTAAAGCAGTTTATGATGGAAAGGTGATATACAGTGGAGACGAATTGAAGGGATATGGAAATCTTATAATAATTAAACACGACAAAGATTACGCCACTGTATATGCTCACAATAAGGTAAATTATGTGAAAGAGGGAGATAGGGTAAAGAAAGGACAGGTTATAGGAGAGGTTGGTAAAACTGGAAATGCTACCTCCCCCCATTTACATTTTGAGATAAGATGGAGGGCGAAGCCTATAAATCCGAGACTCCTCCTGCCTGAAAAATTAAATTGATATAATTTACAAAGTTGAAAAGAGGGGTTTAAGGGTTTATCATTTAAGTTATGGAAGATATTTTGAAGGACATAAACACAAGGATAAGCAATTTAAGCGTTGTTAAAAAACATCTCCTCAATTACTCAAAAACTGCTTCACCTTTCCACAGAAAAAGAATTTTAAGGGAAATAAAATCACTTCTTGAAAAGGATGTTAAGGTAAAGGGAATTGAAGAATGGATTAAAAACGAGGAGGAAAAAATAAGTTCCGAAGAGAGGTTATGGAGGGCAAATTTTGGTAACGAACTATCAAAACTTCTTCAAAATGAAAATCTCATCTTGAAAGGACAGTATCCGGTTTTGAAATCTAAATTTTACACAATAAAAATTTCATTTGAAATAGGCTCTGCAAATCTTTACTGGGGAAATGAGTCGGAACTGATAGCATCAAATATACCCCTTTCTCCGGAAAAGGTTTATTCCGCGATAAAAAGAGTAAATGATGTGATTATGAAAAGAAGGTTTGATATAAAGAAATTCCTTGAGAATCTCGTTATTGCCTATAAAAGGCTCATTTCCGAAGGAAAGGAGAAAGTTCTCCTTACAGAGGTTCTGAGGGAGATAACCATTCTTCAGCAACCGAAGGCATTCAGGGAGAATCCTGTCCGAAAAAATTTTGTTGAATACCCGAGATACCTTTTCAGTTATGACCTATACAGGCTGAGAAGAGAAGGTGTGGGACAGGTGAGGTTGAGCGTTGCAACATTTGATGCAACTACCGATAAAAGCACTGCTATATGGGTTCCTGATGATGAAGAGGGAAATGGCACATATTATTCTTATATTCAAATTGAGGGAATAAATGGATAGGGTATTAGCGAAGGCTATCGTGCATAAACTTGGTGGTTCTGGAACGCCACCAGAATTCGGGCTTGAGCACTTCAGCATAGGGCTTGAGCCAGTTCTTTCAGCAATTGAAGAGGAATATCTGAAGGGAATTTTGAAGATGGGTCTTTCATCGTTCAAAATCGTTACCGGAAGCTATGGAGGGGGTAAAACCCATTTCTTGTATTCCGTAAGGGACAGGGCATGGAAGGAAAACTATGTCGTTTCCTATGTGAGCCTCAATCCAACCGAATGTCCTTTTGACAAACTTGAACTTGTTTATAAGGCAGTTATGACGGGTCTTTCCTATCCAATGAGCTCAACAGAGATGATGAGTCCCTGGGAGAAAGGGATAGAGCCATTTTTGAGAAAGTGGGCAAATGAACTTCTTGAAAGGTCAAACGGAGATGTGGAGGCGGCAAAGGAGGTCATAAATTCCATAAGGGGTTGTGAGAGTTCAAGCTTTGGCAATGCTTTTAGGGGAGCTCTTAATTCCATAATTCAAAACGATGAGGAAGGATTTCAGATGGCAATTCAGTGGTTGAAGGGTGAAGAAATACCATTTGAATGGAGGGGAAGGTTTTTGATCTCTGAAAGGATTGAAAAGACGACTGCCTTCAGGATGATGAGGTCTCTTATTCAGGCGATAAATCAGATGGGATTCTCGGGTGTAATTTTTCTGTTTGACGAGGCAGAGAGGGGGTTGAGCATATACAGTGCGAGGGACAAAAGGAGAGCCCTTGATAATCTAAGACAACTGGTTGACGAATGTGGAAATGCAAGGCTTCCAGGGGCAATGATTTTTTATGCCATTCCCGATGAAAATCTTCTCCTCAGTGGAAGTGGAGGGGTTTATGAAGCATTGAAGCAGAGGCTGAGAAGTTCCTTTACAGAGGGAAATCCACTTGGGGTGAAAATAAATCTTGAAAACATAGGGATTCCGCCTGAAGATTTTTTAAGGTCTCTGGGGAATAGACTCGCTGACATATTTGAGATTGCATACGATTTTAAATTTGACAGGAATAAGCTTAAGGATGTTCTTAACTATCTTGCCGAAAGCGCGCTTGAATATCAGTTTGATGTCAGTTATAGAAGAATTTTCGTTATATCAGCAATAGAGGTATTTCAGAGGATGAGAAGAAACATAGATGTTTCAATTACAAAGAAAGAGGCAAAAGAGGCAGTAATAGATGCCATGAAACTTCTCACAGAAAAGGCAGAGGAGGATTCTGAAGAGGGGGAGTATTGAGATGCTCGTCTTCCATCCTGTTTTTGGAGAGGGGATTGTAGAAGATGAAAGATGGGGTGGAACCCAGTTAAAAGTTCGTTTCAGAGACGGGTTAACTTTATGGATATCAAGCAGCAGAATAAGGGTAATAACAAAACCTTCCATAGAGAAACTGGATTGTTTTCAGGCGAGAAGAATGGTGGAGGCATTCAGGCTTGGAATTGTTCCTTCAGTAGATGTGAAGAAGTTTACATTCGGGAGAGATACAGTTATAAATGAAGTAAGGGAAAAGCTTTCTGCCCTCGAAAGAGGTTATGGAAGCGCCATTCTCATAGAAGGGGAGTATGGAGCCGGGAAGACACATATAATTGAGTATATTAAAAGACTGGCAGTTGATATGGATATAGGTGTTGCGAGTTGCTCCCTTGACCCTGAGGAGGTTCCTCCATACCGTCCTAAAAGGGTGTATAGAGAACTGGTTAACAGTCTCGTTTATCTTGAAGAAGGGGTGGAGAAGGGATTCAGGGATTTGATGGCTTCTGCTATTGAGAAGAAGATTTTAACCGACCATGTTTTTTTTGGACCCTTTTTAAGAAAGTTGGGAAGAACATCCGAAGAGGGCAGGAGTGTCCTGTGGCAGTGGGCTGAAGGAGACTCAACGAAGGAATATGCTCTTGACCCTCGCTCCATACACAGAATAAAAGGTGGTCAGGATATCCCCGCTCTTTATGATTCTTCAACTGCTGTGGATTTTTATTGTAACCTGCTCTGCGGAATAAGTGTTGCATTGAAAGGTATAGGAAGAAAAGGACTTCTGCTCCTTCTTGATGAAGCAGAAACAATCTCAAGGGTTGAACAGAAAATCTATCTTGAAAGAGGCTGGAAGTTCTTTGAGGGATTGATAGGAGTTGCTCAAAAGAAGAAGGAACTTACACAGGTAAGGGAGGAAGACCTTCATACTATGATAAGACCGGTTCCGTATATTTATGGAAATCCATCAATTGTTGTGGTTATTACAACAACCCCTCTTTACGAATGGAGCCCCTACAAAAAACTAAAGGAAATTGTGGACACATTTATTTCTCTCTCTCCCCTTTCAACAATGGACATCACAAATCTCGTTCAGGACCTTATATACATATACTCCGCTGCATATCCCGGCTTCAGGATAAATGAAAATACTCAGAGAAAACTCGTAAAAGACATACTTTCACACAGGGTAAATGGCATAAGGAACTACATAAAGTTCTGCGTGGAATTTCTTGACGAAAAAAGATGGAGCCAGATGAAATAAAGAGAAGGTTGAGGAGGGCATGGTATCCCTTTTTCAGCAGGTTTGGAAAACTTACAGAGATTCAGGAAAAGGCAATTCCTTTTGTCCTTGAAAGGAGAAATCTCCTCATAATATCCCCTGCTGCCACAGGAAAGACAGAAGCAGTGATGGCACCTCTCTGTGAGCTCTTCTGTGAAGAATACAAAAATTCCATACTTCTCCTTTACATTTCTCCTACAAGAGCACTTGTGAACGATGTGGCGAGGAGACTGAATGACCCTATGGAGATGATGGGACTCCCTCTCGGCAGAAGAACAGGGGAAAGAAAGGAAATTGCCGAAAAAACAAGGCCTTTTTTGGTGATTACAACTCCTGAATCCTTTGATTCCATGATTTCAAGAACCCCGAAGTTGCTTGAAGATATAAGGGCTGTGGTAATTGATGAAGTTCATCTTATTGATGGAACAGAAAGGGGAGATATGGTGAGAGTGCTTTTGAAAAGGTTGAAGCTTCTTCTCAATGGAAGAAAAATTCTTACATTTGCCCTATCTGCTACAGTGGACAGACCAGAACTCGGGGCAAGATACATGGATGAATATGAAGTCGTAATTGTGAAAAAGAAAAGGGAAATAAACAGGTTTTTTTTAAAAGATTCTCCTGAAACCCCATCCATGCTTGTTAAATTTCTTGCAGAAAATCAGTTTAAGAAATGTATCGCCTTTTTTAACTCAAGGAGCCTTGCCGAATCCTTTTCAGCAAAGTTCAGTCTACCCCCTTTCACGAGCAATGTGGTTGTTCATCACGGAAGTCTTTCCAGAGGAATGCGAGAAGAAGCGGAAGCATTTATGCTGAGCGGAAAGGCTGGAATTATATGTGCTACAACCACTTTAGAACTTGGCATTGATATAGGAGATATTGATTGCATAATACTTTACAGACCGCCTCCTACTATAAGTTCTCTTCTTCAGAGGATAGGAAGGGGAAACAGAAGAAGGAACGACCAGCTCACTGCAGTCGGAATATATACAAATGAATGGGAAAAATTGCTTTTTGAAACATTCTTTGACTGTGCTGAAAAAGGGGAATTCTATGAAAAAAGATACAGGGAGTCTATAGCGACCATTCCACAACAGGTCTTTTCTTACCTCTATCAAAAGAGGAGAACAGGTGCTACGAGAAAGTCAATTCAAAGGATATTTGAGGATATATATTCTTCACAGGATGTGGACAGATTTATTGAACATGCCATTATGAAAGGTTATCTTAGGGAGTTGAGGATGGGAATCCTGTACCCCGCTGAGAAACTTGAGAACCTTATAAGATATGGGAAGATACACAGCACCATAAAGGACCTCTCTTCTAAGGAATATGAAATAGTTGAGGCGGAAACGGGGAGAAGAATAGGCAGCGTGTTTTATGTTCCATCATCTTTCTCTCTCGGAGGTAAGACATGGAACCTCGTTGAGCTTGATAGAAAAAACAGAATAGCCTATGTTAGAAGCGGAGAGGAGGTAGAATCAGCCCATCTCTTTGAAGGTGTGGGATTTGGGAACTACAGTTATGAACTTTCAGGAGTTTTAAGGAGAAGGCTCTTCCCCGAAGTGGAGATGAATTCAATTCCCTTTACGATAGAAAATGGTGAAGCAATAGTGTTCCATCTTTTTGGTCCAGTATATGGAAGCCTCCTTTCGGAAAGCATTGAGATGGAGAAGAAGATAAAGACGAAATGCATTGACGGGAAGGTTACATTTTCCCCTTCCCCTGAAATAATAACCTCACCATCAGAAGATGCCCTCAGAGAAGTGATAAAAGAAAACATAGGAACCCTTCAGGATGTCCTCGGAGCTGGAAACTTTTTCTATAACCTTCCCGAAGAACTTCAAGTTAAAGCGATATGGAACTCCCTTGATATGGATGGATTTCTTGAATACCTAACAACCCTTGAATTTGTTGAGTATGAGAAAGAAGATTTTATGGAAAGGATAGAAGGAATAATGGAGAGGGGGTGATTCTTCGGGGAGTGGGTTCGGAAATTATGGTTCACAAAAAAGAGATGTCCATTTCCACATACAGCCCCGGTTAAATTAAACTCAGGGTTTTTCAGAAAGCACTTCAAGATTCTCTTGACAATTCCAGTATAATTTATTAGATTTTTATTATGAAAGTATATAATAATTTAACAGAGTTAGAGAATTTAATTAAAGAATTAGTGAAAATTGTTAAAGAAAGAACAGAGGAAAGCCTCGCATTTAAGAAAGAAATTCTCAAGGTAAAGAGACAGAATGAACAATATCAAACAGGTGTTAACAGGGTTATAAAAATGATTGACGAACTTATGAAGGACCTTGAGGAGATGAAGGGATAGGATGGAACTCAAGCTGAAAACCGTAAATCTTCTCGGAAGAAGTTTTACCCTCAGAACCGACCTCAATGATGAGGAAATAGAAGAAGTCATAAGGAAGGTAGAGGAAATACATAAAATGCTTTCTGAAAGAACCGGGATTGTTTCCACAGTTGAAGTAGCAGTTATGACCTCTATTATACTTTCAGAGGAACTTTTCAAACTAAAAAGGGAAAAGGAAGAAGTTGAAATAGAAGTTGACAACAGGATAAGAAATATAATAAAATTTATTAATGAGGCATTAAAAAACATAAGGGGTGAAGATGTTTAGGATATGGAAAAATAGAAAAGTTAAAGATAAAAGAGAAAACCTTAAAAAGAATTATAAAGGCGAAAGATAGTTTTTTTCATATCTAAACATCTTCCCCGAGGAAAAGGTTATGGAAGAAAAGGCGGAGATAAGAGAGAAGATGTTAAAATTGCTAAAGTCAATAAAAAATTATTCTTCTTTTGATGATAAAAAGGGAAAGATAGGCATATTTTTAAAGAATTTTATAGAAGACAGGAGGTTCAAAAAGATAGGGGTTTATTCCCCTCAAGGCTGGGAGGTAAACCTGTGGGGTCTCTGGGAGTCGGGATTGCGGAATGGATGGGAACTTTTTTTTCCAAAAATTGAGGGAAGAATTTTGTCTTATGTCCATGTGTCTAATTTAGAGGATGACCTATGTGACGGAGTTTTTGGTATAAAAGAGCCGTTTAAAGGTGAAAAGATGGATATTGAAAAGATTGACATTTTTGTTTTCCCGGGTATAGCCTTTTCAAGAAATGGTGTGAGAATAGGAAGAGGAAGCGGTTATGTGGACAGGACATTTTCTGGAAAAAACAAGATGATAGTTGGTGTATGCTATCATTTTCAATTTTTTGATTTCATTTTAAGAGACCCATGGGATGTGAAAGTGAATTTTATAATTACTGAAAAGGGAATTTTTAAATCAAAGGAGGTATGGATATGAATATGGTTTACATAGGAATAATTTGTTTGCTTTTGGGGATGTTCATTGGTTATTACATAAGAAAGAAAATCGGTGAAAAACAGATAGGTTCAGCCGAGGAAAAGGCTAAGGAAGTAATTGAAGATGCGAAAAAGAAAGCACAGAACATCCAGAAAGAGGCTGAACTGAAGGCAAAAGAAGAGGTTTATAAGCTTAAGCAAATTGCTGAGAGGGAGATAGCAGAGAAGCAGAAGGAGGTTCTTGAGCTGGAAAAGAAGCTGAGACAAAGGGAACATCACATTGATAAGAGGGGAGAATTTGTAGAGGAAAAAGAAAGGGAAATAAAGAGCCTTTCAAAGAAGCTTGAGGAAGAGAAAAGAGAAATAGCGAATCTACGGGAAACACTTTCAAAAAAGGAGAAGGAACTTTCAGAGAAGTTGTATCAAATAGCAAAACTTTCTGAGGCTGAAGCGAGAAAGATAATTCTTGATAAAACTAAAGAGGAACTCAAAGTGGAAATAGGCAAAATGATAATAGAAAGTGTGGAAAAGGCGAAGGATGAAAGTGAGCAAAAGGCAAAAGAAATAATTGCTGCTGCCATTCAAAGGTATGCAGGAGAATATGTTGGAGAACTTACTGTCTCAGTAATTCCTCTTCCAAACGACGAGATGAAAGGAAGGATAATAGGAAGGGAAGGAAGGAACATCAGGACTTTTGAAACCCTCACAGGAGTTGATGTAATAATAGATGACACTCCCCTTGCAGTTGTCCTTTCGTCCCAGAATTCCATAAGGAGGGAACTCGCCAGGATAGCAATGACAAAACTTATAGAAGACGGAAGAATTCATCCTGCCAGAATAGAGGAAGTAGTCAATAAAAGCAAAGAGGAACTTGAAGCAAGAATAAAGAGATATGGAGAAGAAGCACTTATGGATGTTGGGATATCCGATCTCCATCCCGAGCTTATTAAAGAAATCGGGAAGCTCAAGTTCAGAATGAGTTATTCTCAAAACATATATAATCACTCCATAGAAGTTGCGCATATAGCAGGAATGATTGCGGCTGAATTGAAACTTGACCAGAAGTTTGCAAAGAAAGCAGGTCTTCTTCACGATATAGGAAAAGCAGTGGACCACGAAGTTGAAGGGACTCACGCTGATATTGGTGCAGAGTTGTTGAAAAGGGTTGGTGAGTCTGAAGAACTTATAGAAGCTGTCAGGACACATCACAACGATAAACCCGCAAATATATACGGTGTAATAATTCAGGCTGCAGATGCCCTTTCAGCTGCAAGACCAGGTGTTAGAAAGGAGATGTATGAGGCTTATGTCAAAAGGGTAAATCAACTTGAAGAGATAGCGAGCTCATTTCCAGGCGTTGATAAAGCATATGCTATTCAGGCTGGGAGGGAACTGAGAATTTTTGTCAATGCAGATAAAGTCAAGGACGAAGAGGCAGCATTTTTAGCAAGAGAGGTGGCTAAAAAGATAGAAGAGGAGATAAAGTATCCGGGACAGATAAAGGTGGTTGTGTTAAGAGAGTTTCGTGCAGTGGAATATGCAAAGTAGGTATTTATGAAGGTTGAAAGGGTTGAACTATATCATGTATCAATTCCGTTGAAACATATTTTCAGACCCGCATGGATACCCGGATACCCTCAGCTTCACAATAGATTTACCCTTTTAAGGGTGATAACAGATGAAGGAATAGAGGGTTTCAGCGCCGGTGCCGCAATGGGAAGAGAGAGGGAAGGGCTTGGAAATCTTCTTGGTCCATATATTATAGGAATTAATCCGGCGGATATAGACCTTGTTCAGCAGAGATTGAGGGAGATGAGTTATCTGGGCTGGAGGAATTACTGGATAGAACCAGCTTTCTGGGACATAATCGGGAAGGAAAAGGGAAAACCTTTATGGGAACTTCTCGGAGGGAGAGGTGGTGATGTTAAGGTTTATGCTTCTTTTGGGGAGGTGATGGGACCCGAAGAGGCTGTTGAAAGAGCCTTTTCAGCAATTGAAGAGGGATTTGAAGGAATAAAGTTGAGAGTCCATGATTTTGACGAGGAGATTGATAAGGCGCAGATAAAGGCAGTTTCACAGGCTTTAAAGGGTGATATTAAAATCGGAGTGGATGCCAATCAGGGATGGAGGGTCACTGTGATTAAAGATGCACCTTTATGGGATTTAGAAAGGGCAAAGAGATTTTCCGATTTCTGTTATGAAATGGGTGTTGAATGGATTGAAGAACCTCTTCCGATGGATGATTATGGAGCCCAGTCTCAACTCAAAAAATACTCCAGGGTGAAAATAGCGGGTGGAGAGCTGAATTCAGGAGGTTATCCAGAATTTAAAATAATGATGGAGAAGGATAGATCGGAAGAGCGTCGTCCGGATGCTACATTCTGCGGAGGTATTGCTCAGTGCCTCAAAATTATGAAAGAATGTGAAGAGAAGGGATACCTTTTCACCCCTCACACATGGACAAACGGGATAGGATTTGCTATTAACCTTCAGATTTTTTCTGCGTCAAAAAGCAGAAACACCCTTCTTTTTGAATATCCATATCATCCTCCGTCATGGACACCTGAGGTGAGAGATGCCATTCTTGAATCTCCCTTTATTCAGAAAAATGGGAAAGTAAAAATTCCAGATAAGCACGGACTTGGTTTTGAAATAAACTGGAAAACTCTGAGAAAATATGGTAAAAGGTTTTTTAAGATGACAAAAAGGAGTTTGATTTTTTATTCTTTAAAAGAAAGGGGATTAAAAGAAACAATTGAATTAGGGAGGATAATGAAGAGATGAAGAGAAGAGAGTTTATAAAAAAGACAGGTTATGTGAGTGTGATGATGAGTTTGCCACAAAAGAGCACACCTGTTCCAGGCAGTGCAAAAAGAATTGTGGTGATAAAAAAACTTGTCAGGATAATAGTTCCTCAAAGTGAGGAAATTCCGGTTGACCCTGAAAAGATAGGTCTTCCAAAAAAAGTAGAGGATTTCATTTCATCACAGATTTTCTTTGTGAAGGAGATGATGAGAACCGCTTTGAGGGTCCTTGAATACCTTCCTTACTTCAAACTTAAGTTTAAGAGATTTTCCACTCTTTCAGACGAAGAGGCAAAAGAGATATTCTTTCACTGGAGGGAAACGAGATTTACCCCATTAAAGGGTATATACCTTGGAATGAAATCGGTGATAAATTTTATGTATTATTCCTCTGAGGAGGTGTGGAAATACATAGGATATGAGGGACCAATTTTGAGGGAGGCGAAGAAATGATATGGACGGAAAAAAATTATAAAAAGGGAGAGACAAAAGTAATAAGGACAAAAGTTTGTGTTATTGGTTCTGGATGTGCGGGAGCAATGGTTGCCAGGGACCTTGCTAAAAGAGGGGTTAAAGTGGTTGTGATGGAAGAGGGTCCCTATGTTCCACCTTCTGATTTGAATCAGAGGGAAGATTATCTAATTCCCAGGCTTTACAGAATGAATGCTATGCAACCTACCCATGATTATTCCATAGATGTTCTTGAGGGGAGGTGCATTGGCGGTGGAAGTGTTATAAATGCTGCAGACTGTGTGATGACCCATGAAGAGGTTTTTAAAATGTGGCAGAGAGATTTCGGATTAGAAGGAGTGGAATGGTGGGAAATAAAGCAAGCATACGAGGATGTAAAAAGAGATATAAGAGTGAATAAGATAGAGCTTCAAAGTCTTAATAAGAACAATTCAATTCTATTTAAAACAGCAAAAAAGTTAGGATATTCCTGTGACACCTTTGAACATAACCGTGAAGGATGCGTAGATTGTGGCTACTGCATGGTCGGTTGTTCATACAATGCAAAACAGTCCGCTCTCATCACCCTTATCCCGGAGGCAATTCAATACGGAGCTGAATTTTATTCTTCCGCTTTTGTTAGAAACCTCGTGTTTAAAAAAGGAAAAGTAGAAAAGGCCGAAGGTATTTTTATAGATTTTTCTACATCAAGAGGCACAGGAAGATTCGAGGTTTTTGCCGATGTTTTTGTTCTCTGTGCTGGCGCAATTCATTCTCCAAACATTCTTTTCCATTCAAACCATAAATTTCCTGAAAACCTTGGAAGGTTTTTGTCCCTTCAGCCACAGCTTCCCGTAATGGCTCTCTTTGACGAAGAATTAATTTCCTACAGAGGAATCCCTCAGGCTGTATATTGTAATCAGTTTGAAGAGGTGGATGATAAAAATGGATACAGTGGATTTAGAATTGAATCCATAATGGTTGGACCGGCTATGGGGTCAGGGTTCTTGCCGGAAATCGGGAAAAAGGCGCAGGGTTTTATGAAAAATTTCAACAAAATTGCAGCAGTTCTTGTTCTTTTCCCTGATAAACCTTCGGGATTTTTAAAGAAGTGGAATACAAATCAGCCCATTATTTACTACGAGATGAAAGATGAACTGAAAAACAGGATAAAGAGTGGATTGAAAGAGGCGGCAAAAATTTTTCTGGAAGCAGGAGCGAAGGAGGTCCTTCTTCCTTTTGAGGAAGTGGTGAGTGTAAAAAGCAAAGAAGAGATAGATAAAATTGATGGGCTTGAACTTAAACCGGGACTTATAAAATCCATATCAGCACATCCTCAGGGAACCCTCAGGATGTCAATGAAAGATGGGGTTGTAGATTCCAGTTTCAGGATAAAGGGAGTGGATAACTTATACGCCTGCGATTCAAGCATCTTTCCCACCACTTCCAGTTCCCACATAATGCTTCCCATATATTCCTTTGCGAAGGTATGTGCAAACAGAATTATTAAAATTCTATAAATAAGTGAGAAGGGAAGAGGTTATACAGGCGATTAGAAAAAGGACATCGTTAGAGGGGGTCAACTTTTCCGGGCTTGACCTCTCAGACCTTACATTTGAGAATATGGTTCTCAAAGGAGCAAATTTTTCAAGGTGTTCTTTAAATGGTGTGAAGTTTTTTTTCTGCGACTTAAGAGAGGCAGATTTTTCCTTCTCGGTATTGAGAGACGGAAAAGTTGAATCTTCAGATGCGTCAGGTTCAAAATTTTTTGGAACAGAGATTGAGAAAGTTGACCTTACCAGCTCAAAATTTAATTCCTCAACCTTTTCGGGATGCAGGATAAGGGATTCATTCTTTGAAAAATGCGATTTTTCATCTTCTTCCTTTTCAGACTTTGAGTTTCAGAGGTGTGAGATGAGAGAATGTTCATTTGCGGGTTCAACAATTGAGAGGGGTTTATTTAAAGACACAATGGCACCATTAAACAGTTTTTACTCCTCAAAACTTGAAGGGGTTAAATTTGAAAACTCAGACCTTACATCCTCTGATTTTTCAGACTCCTCTTTGGAAGATGTAGATTTTCTTACGACTGAAATTTCTCATTCCTCCTTTTGCAATGCTTTTTTTAAGAATACTCCCTTAAGAGAACTCAAATTTGAAGGGGTTGATTTTTCCTTTGCCAATTTTGTTAACGGAGATTTTTCAGGAGTTGGGATGAGGAATGTTTCCTTTGTGGGCTGTGAACTTTCGTCTTCCGATTTTTCAAAAACAATAATTGAAAACTCAAAATTTAGCCTTTGCGGCATAAGAGGAATAAACCTTAAGAATTCAGAGATTCATAACTCTCTGTTTCATGATTGTTCAATGGAGAAGGCAATTCTTGAAAGCAGCAAAATTAGAGGTTCAAAATTTGAGAAGGTTTTTATGAGGGGTTCAAATTTTAAGGGTTGTGAGGTTTTGAGCTCCAGCTTTTTAAAATGTGATATGAGAGGTGTTTCTTTTCTCTACGCAAGTTTTGTCCACTCAAATTTTGAAGACTGTTCTGTAAAGGAGGCTGATATTTCGGGGGCGAAGTGGAAAGATACATCCTTCCCGGAGAGAACGCCGGGAAAAACCTGCTTTTATTGTAATACCCCTCTTAAAGACAATTATTGTGAAAAATGCGGGAAGGAAATAAAGGTTGAAGAATTTGAGGGAAAAAGCTTTTTTGTTCCTTATATCATTTTTTCACTGTCAGTGATTCTCGGACCATTGATTTTTCTTGGAAAAAAATATACGGGTTTGAATCTTCCCGACGATATTATCCTTTACGCCCTATTAGGATGTATTATAGGAGGAGGAATATGTGAGCTTCTTTATCTATTTAACCCTCTTCTTACTGGAAAAAATTTCTCACGAAGTTCCATCCTCCTTTCCCTTTTTTATGTTTTTTATTATTTAATGAAAGTAATGTGAAGGAGTATTATTCATTTTAATAACTCCATCTCAAGGGGAAACAGCACCAAATACCTGTGAAGGAGGTCAACATGAAGTATGAAGTCTTAAAAGAGATTGTAGAAAAGAGTAACTCGGACACCTTTATTTCAACACCACTATTCTCCATTCCAAAAAAAAAATGGCTAAAACCAGAACCCTATTTCAAGTCTAACCTGCAGAGCTTCCACCTCCTCTTCCAGCATACCTTCCGGTCCTGTGATATAAAAAATGAAAAAAATTATATATAAAACGGACAC
>Ga0197143_1001505_pt1 | contig 19545 bp, 7 predicted proteins | sample GBS70_MetaG_FD_148603 | JGI IMG/M metagenome (GOLD analysis project Ga0197143, IMG submission 148603) | Sediment microbial communities from Great Boiling Springs, Gerlach, Nevada, United States - GBS 70_MetaG | ecosystem: Environmental > Aquatic > Thermal springs > Hot (42-90C) > Sediment...
AAGCGTTGTCACAGTCAGCCAAGTTAAACGAGCACCAGTCATTGATGGTGTCATTGATGAAGAGGCATGGAAGGGAGCTTTAACACTCACAATTGAAAAGCCGTTGCGTGCAAGCAAGGCAACTGCAAAAGCAAGAGCGATGCTCTGCTTCACATCCCAAGCAATCTACTTTGGCTTCGTGTGCGAGGAACCAGAAATGAAAAATGTGCGCTGCAATATCACCGCGCATGATGGCGAGGTATGGCGCGACGATTGCGTTGAAATATTCATCGCACCATGCCCAGATGAACCATCAAGCTACTACCACTTGCTCATCAACACAAGAGGCGTTTTGAGAGACGAGTTTTGGTGCGACGGTGAGGCTGATGTGCGTTGGGAGAGCAAAGCTATCGTTAAAACGAAAATGAACAACACTTCATGGAGCGCTGAGCTAATGTTGCCCATAGTATCACTTGACAGGCTACCCATCTTCAGCGATAGATGGCGCATGAACTTCGCAAGGGAAAGATATGCTGTCTCACCAGTTGAACTAACAACATGGATGGAGTGTGTGAATAGCTTTCATGAGCCAGAGCGATTTGGGGAAGTGGTGATGGAGGGCATATCAAAGCTTGACACCGCAGTGGGTATCACAAGGAAAGCTGTGCAAGCCGAAGTTAAGGCAATGCATGCACAATTGCGCAAGCTTAAAGCATCTATACCACGAGCTTGCAAAACTGAAAAGGGCAAAGAATTACAAGCTACATTGAATGAGCTTGAGGGCAAGTTAAGTGGTGGCACACTTGAAGCACAATGGAAGAGCGCCCGCGAAGTGAAGCGCAAGCTGAATCATCTAAAAGGAGTTGCAGAGCTGGTCAAGTTAGTGGAAAGCTTAGGTGCACCATATGCCATTTTTGCTCCGTCTCCTATGCTCAAGTTCAGGCAAGACCAAGTGCCAAATATGAAGCCGTGCACCAAGATAAGCATGCATGCAGGGCGTGGCGAGGCAGAATCAGCACAGCTCTTGATCGCTGCTCTTACGAAGGATTTGAAAGGTGTGCGAGTAAGCGTTAGCCCTCTTATCGGTCCAGACAATAGGGCGATATTTGCGGATGCGCGTTTAGTTGGCTATGTCAAAGTAAACAAGCCAACACCGTATGGTTTTAAGGTTGCAGGGCGTTACCCAGACCCTATAATGCAGATACAGCCATTTGATGTGAGCGAAGGGCATGTGCAAGCAGTCTGGATAACCGTTTGGGTGCCACAAAATGCTTTAGCAGGTGAGTATGTCGGCAACGTTATTGTGGCTCCTGAGAATGCTCCAAAGAGCACTGTGGAAATGAGATTGCGTGTCTATGATGTTAACTTGCCAAAGCAAAGCTTTCTCAGGACATGTGTTCTTATCTGGGATGGTAAGGCAAGGGCAGTCTATGGCAATGCATGGACTGACGAAATGAGAAGGCGCTTTTATGAGATGTGCCTACGCTACAGATGGACACCTCCTCCACCGTTGCCTTGGGATAAAGTTTTTCTCAAGCGCCCAGATGGCACTTGGGAAGCAGTATGGGATGAGTTTGATAGAGAGGTTCAAAAGTGGATGGCGAAAGGTGCAACGGCGTTCTCCATCCATCGCATATTGCGCTGGGGCACAAAACCACCACCGGTTGAGGAGAGAAGCGATGTAGCAACGAAACTGCGCTTGCTCGGTGAGCATTTGCGGGCGAGAGGATGGAGCGACAGGTTCTACTTCTATGTTTTTGATGAGCCATCGGAGAAAGCATTTGAGGAGATACAAGAGCTGTGCAAGTTCGTCCACGAGCATGCGCCTAACTTGCTCATCCTCTTGACAGCAGGCTACGGTGCAACCGGCTCATTTAGGGCGCATGCGCCAACCCCTGATGGAGCTTTATACCGTAGGCTCGCAGGCAGTATAGGGATTTGGGTGCCACACATTGATTGCTTTGATGAAGCATTCCTGAGGAGAAGGAAAGCGATTGGTGAGCAAGTATGGATGTATGTTTGCATAAGCACATGCGGGAGCTCATACCCAGACATATGGCGAATTGATTGGACAGGTGTTTCGCACAGGGCTGTCGGATGGTGGCTATGGCGCTACGGGTGCGATGGCTTCCTATACTGGTGTGTGAACTACTGGACAGACGACAAGGGCAAACCATTCAACCTCTTTGAAGATGCAACAGCATACCCGGGTGGCAATGGTGATGGCTTCCTCTTTTACCCTGATCCGAAGCTTGGTGACCCACTGCCATCAATACGAGCTGAGCTCTTTAGGGATGGCATTGAGGATTATGACTTGCTTTGCATGCTGAAGGGGAAGCTAATGCAAGTAGCATCGGATGCAAAACTTTCACAGAAGCTCCAAAGTTTACTTCAGAGGGCAAGGAAGTTGATTGACGCAAGCGACATCATCACCTCACCGAAAGACTTTTCCAACGACCCGCACATATACGAAGAACGACACAAGGCGATACTTGAAACGCTTGAGCAACTCGAAAAGGTAACAGCTCAGAAAAAGTGAACTGCGAAATAGCTCATGCAACTAATGGTAAGCGCTACCGAGCAGATGGATATTGCCAATATGGACTTTGTTTAACCCAGCTGCTTTTGCTGCTTCAAGGCAACGTAGGGCGTGTGTGCGCGATGTAGTTGGCAAATCACTCATGTAGAACTGTGGTGCGAATGCAAGTAAGCTGTAAGGAATGTTCGGATCAAGCTTGGCTATGAAATTTGCTATCGCTGCTACCTCCTCTTCATCCACATAACCCGGAACGAGCAACGTGCTCGCTATAAGCAAAGGTGGTTGTGGGCGCATAGGTAGAAATTCAGTTGCCACCATAGCGAAGTTCTCAAGTGTGCGTTTATTGCTGACGCCACAAAGGGCGATGTGAAGCTTTTCATCCCAAGCCTTAAGGTCAAATTTGATACAGCCACCAGATTCAAGCGACAGCTTAACCATCTGGCGCAATAGCTTTGGATGAGCGCTCCCGTTTGTCTCCCAGCAGATGCGCAATATCCTATTTGGCTTGTTTTCCAAAGCCAACTTTGATGCTGTGATGGCATGTGGCAGGAATGGAGTTGGATCACCACCAAAGTAGCAAATGCATGCTATTCTTTTGTGGACTGCTCTCGCCAGCTCTTCAGGTGTAACGGGGCGCGATGTATGAGTCATGCGCTTAAAATGCCAGTTCTGACAAAACAGGCAATTGAATGTGCATGCATGGTAGAAAACGGCAAGGTTGAAGTAGCCATACTCTGGACCAGAAGAGTAAGCAAAATCTGGGTAACCAACCCCCGTCCCAGCAGGGCAAACCCACGATGCAACGCAATTTGTGGGCAAGGGATCATCATACCAAGAGACGCTTGCAACTCTTCTACCACCGATATGTAATCCGCAATAGCCAACCTCGTCCTTCTCTAACACACATTCGTTGAGGCATAAATTGCATTTCCTTCCCTCGCTAACCTTTGGTGGTGTCACCGGCAAGTGGAATGGCTTCCTTGATGTTGCATGTGCGCGTTCAATTTGTGCTTTCACTTCCTCGTAGTGTTCCTTTATGCAATCAGCGCAAAGGCATAAAACCGACGATATTGTTCGCGAGCGTTTCCCACAGTAAGTGCATTCACCCATCTTTCGCATCACCGCATGAAAGGCTCAATGCTTTAAAGCGTGCACCCTGCACCATCCAATTTACTTATTGTGCAACTTGGATAAGGTAGGCAAGAGCTGAGCAGTTGGTGAGCCACAGGTAAAGTGGTTGCAAGCTATATATTCGTTGCAAGAGTTGGCTCACTTCCTCAGGGAAAAGCAAGCAAAGGGTTGCAGCAATAGCGAGGAACGGACCAAACGGGATGTAATGGTGAGGGCGTTTGCGTCCCAAGAGAAGTATCACGACACCGACAATAGCACCAGTGAAGATGGCGATGAGTAAGTAGCCCAAAAGCAACCACGAGAAACCAATGTGCAATCCGAGCGCTGCCGAGAGCTTGACATCGCCAAGTCCCATTGCCTCCTTACCAAAAAGCGCTGTCCCGAACTTGCGAATCGCAACAAACATAGCAATTGTAGCGAGCATCCCTAAGATTGAGCGAGAGAGCATATCAACTTCGGCTACCGTGAAAATCTTTGCAATCACGCGCACGATACCAATCACACCGATTGCCAGCGGAACTTCATCTGGTATGAGATACCATTCACAATCAACGCAGAAGGCAACAACAAGAAAAACAAGTGTGAGGGCAACCATCACCCCATCAAACGAAATACCGTATCGCCAATACGATGCCAAGAAAAGAAGCGCGCATGCAAGCTCAACAAAGAAGTGCCTATAGCCTATAGGATACTTGCAATAACGACATTTTCCGAGGAGCAAGATGATGCTCAAAATGGGAATGAGGTCAAACCAACGGAGTGTAGCCCCACAGAATGTGCAATGCGATGGAGGATTCAGTATGCTCATCCTTCTTGGGAGCCTGTAGATGCAAACATTCGCAAAGCTCCCAAAACATGCACCGATCGCAAAAGCCATTATTGAACAGACGGTGCCCTTAAACGCCATATTAGCCATTGCCTCATTTCCCATAGCTTAAGAAGAGCCTGCCCCAACCAGTGTCAAGCATTTTCTCTACTCTCTTTTTGCCGATGAAGTGATACCAGTAGATGTCATAGTAGATACGGGAGGCAAGGTAACTCCAAGGGGTGATTGGTGAGCGCAGTAAGACGCGCTCAAGAGGTTTGAGTGGACCCCAGTAGATTGCCTTTTGACCTTTGCTTGCGAATGTATCACCAACTTCAAACCTCAAATTGATGTCACTAACATCATCCCCAACAATTTCAATCTCACTCACATCGCCACAGCCTAAACCTAACTCGTGTGCCAATCTGATGTAGCCAATTGATAGCGGATCAAACCCCATCAGCTTTGCAGCAACTGCATCAATTGCTACCATATCATCGCTTGCCAAAATGAGGTTTGCAACGACTGGCTGCATCGCTCTTGGTCCAGCACCGCTACCAGCGAAAGTGCCATCCATAACTGCAAACAGCCCAGGGTGTATTTCTTTCTGTATGACGAGCAAATCAACAAGGCTCTCATGAATGTGCGCGTGGCACCAGTGCCTGTTCTCACGCAACAGCCCACCAAATGCGTTTTTCATTGCTCCAGTCGTTGTAGTGAAAACATGGGTCTTGAGTGTGGGCAGGTGAATGGCATTCATCCCAATGAACAGCTTCGGTATAGTAATGCCATCTGGAAAGATTTTGTCCAACACAAGCATCTTATGTTTCGGCTCATAGACAACCCATTCAACGCTTGGCTTGTATAGCCAAACTGTGCGCACATTATACTTTCTGAGCACTGGCACATGCTTGTTTGCTATCGCCCCGACCTCCGGGTTAACTACCACAGTCCTGTTTTGAGCAGCCACGATGCTATCAGGGTTGTAGCCATCTTCAAGCATCGTCTTTATAACGCCCTCAAGCTGCCATGGCGTTGTTGAGCATCCCGGGAAAAAGTAATGCCAGCTAATGTTGATCTTGAGTATCGTTCCGCACTCCTTCGGGAGCACAGATGTATAGTCAAGCATGCGCATCAAGCGACTATAATCTTCAATGACTGTTTCTGGGCTTGTGCGCAGGACAGCAACTTTGGATTTTCGCACGGATGTGTTTTTACACACAGCTCGTTGCTGAGCTGTCATTGTCATCTTTCCCTCACCTACTCTTCAATGAGTTCAACATTTGCCCTCGGAACCGTTACAATGTCACCTCTGTCAAGCTTTGCCTTCAGAACTCTAACTCTTGAACCAGTGTCAATGAGTTGAGGTTCTGGTGGCAATTCTATGACAGTTGCAAGCTCGCCAAAGTATGGTTCCCTTATGATGCGCACCCTGCTTCCAACTTCAAGTATGCCGGTAGCGACCTTTGACGGTGGTGGAGGTGGCATCCCCTTTAGCCTTTCAATCGGGATGATAACTTCAGGGCGTATAACTCCAGCCCTTATTTGTGTTGCACCGCTTATTGAGGCTTCCATGCCAGAGAATTCGCCAAGCAGTTCAAAAGTGCGCCTCGCCATCGGGAGGATACCAAAACCTTCAGTGACTATGATAGTAAGCCCAATTTCTTCTTGTCCGGTTATAGCAACGCCTATTTCATAGCCGAGCAAGCGAGCTAAATCGGAGTCAATGATGCCACCGACAATGATGCCAATAGCACCGACATCAATGGCAGCTTTCATAAGCTCATATCTTGCTACCGAACCACAAACAAGCACTTTGCCACGATGTTCGTCGCTCACTTTTGATGCCTTCACATCTTCATCTGGTGAACTCGCAAGCATCACGAGCTCCCCTACCGCCTCACCGCCGATGCCAAAGATGCCCTGAATTAATGCTCCCCTCGTTTCAACAATAGCGCCCTCGCTTGGTATCACTTCAACGACACTGCCACGAATATATGCGAGGACTTGAATTGGCATTGGTGGGTGTCTTATCCCGACATTGCCTGTAACATCGGAGATAAACTCAACTACGCCATTAACAGGGCTCTCAACAGAAGACCTTAGCAAGCCGAAGAACGATTTTACTTCAGCAAGCACTTCGCCCTTCTTAACGCTTTCACCAACTTGCTTCTTCATTGCCTGAGGCAAATTGCGTGGCTCAATGCCGAGCCTGTCTGCCACACGCACCGGTGTCAAAGGACCGGGTAGCTCAGCCTTAGCTACAACATCGGTTGGTGAAACACTATCGCCAACCTCAACGAGCACCTCGCCTTTAATCGGTAGCCTCCTCTCCTTCCGTATGATTGTATCGGCGCTCACAATAAGCCCGGGTGTGTATGCTGTGCCCATAAAATATCACCGCTTCAACCAACAAGCTCATTTGATAACGAGAAGAGCGTATGCGAGCCTTTCTTGAATGACATGCACCTTGTCACCAAACTCTGAGAGAAGCTCATTCATGTCTTTGCGCTTGGCGATGATGAATGTGCGCTTGTGAGCTTGTATCACTTTCCTCAGCTCTGCAACATCGTTAATGCGCATGACCACCCTGTGCGAGTAATAGACGACACTCGATTGATCACGCTTGAAAACAACTATCGCATCGTGTGGATGAGCTGTAGCTCCGATGGCGATAGCGAAATCCCTGAGTGGTTCCTGTCTGTAGTATGCAATTCGTGGAGCTACGCTATGAGCAAGCGAAAGATTAACGGCTATCATAAGGCAAGCGAGCACAAATGGGAAAAGGGCTTGGTAGCTCTTTCCAACCCGAGTCCTCATAACAAATATGCCGACCACCCCACACAGTGCAAGTGCGATTGCCGTAGCGTGTATACCCCAACCGAGATCAACTAACTCGTCACCATATGTGAACCTGTGGCGGAAATACACATTGATGACTTTCGGGGTCAGCAGAACCAGCGAAGTTAGTAGGGCACTGAGGAATGAAAGCCCGATCGCAGTGCGGCGCAGTTGAGCAACATCAAACTCACCTTTTAAAAACCTATCAAACCACCAACCACATAGCAGTGCCAGAGACGAGAAGGAAGGCAAGATATATTGCGGGTTCTTGCACTTTGAGAGCGAGAAAAAAATGATGATGGCAAGCGACCAACATGTGCAGTATGAGACGAGCGATTGATGCGTTTCAAACATAGTTCTATAGGCGAGTGAAGACATTAACTTGCGCATCATCGTTCGCACACCATATAGCCACGCCTGTGGTATGAATGCACTCCATGGGAAGAAGAAGACAAACAACACCGGAATGAAATACCAGATTGGCTGAGCGTGCTTCACTGATGCAAACCGCTGGATGTTTTCTCGCAAGAAGAAGACTCGCAAGAACTCACCGCCAGTTTGAAGTGATGCGAGCGTCCACCAAGGCAAGTTGATAAGCGTTAGCATCACAAATCCTGCAAGGATATGGGAGCGCTTCAAGCCACTAACGAATTGTCTTGTTAGCATCCAGTATGAACATATGCCAAGCGCTGGCAAGATGAAGCCGATTGGTCCCTTCGTGAGGATCGCAAATCCAGATAGCGCGTAGGCGAGAAGATAGAAAAAGAGACTTGAAGAGACACGCCCCATTTTAGTTGGTGCACATGCATGTTCACTTGCAGTTAAACACTCCGCATGAAAGAAGCTCATGAAGGCACTGCCTATAAGCAGGTGAAGCAATGCGTCGGTCGTAGCCACATGTGCGCTTGCGACAACACCAAAAGATGTAGCAAGCGAAAGTGCAGCAACAACTGCACCAAAGGGGCTCAAATACCTCTTCGCAAAAATGAATGTGATCAAAACGAGCAAGACAACAGACAAAGCCGATGGAAACCTTGCAGCGAACTCGTTTATGCCAAACAGCTTGAATGAAGCGCACATCAACCAGTAGATGAGAACGGGCTTTTGATATCTTGGCTGACCATTGAAATATGGCACCACATAATTTTTTGTCTCAATCATTGTCCTTGCTGCTGATGCATATCGTGGCTCATCTTGATCAAACAACGGCATTGAACCGAGGTTGTAAAAACAAAGCAACAGGCTCACAAGCAAAATCGCTAAAGTGACAGGGCGCACAGGACTATCCCCCTACCCGCTTGTGTGGAAATGGCGTTGAGTTTAAAAGGATGCAAACACAGTTTAACATCATTGGCTCAGTTGGTCAAGTATCCTCTTTGCGTTCTCCCTGACATGCTGGTCTGGGTCATTAAGCATCTCCTGAAGTATCGGCTTTGCCTCATATGCCTTCAACTGCCCGAGTGCAATTATACAAGCTATCTTGAGTGAGGTATCTTTGCTTCCCTTCAACTCCTTAAGCGTGGTTATGAGTGCCGAAGTAGCTTCTCTTGCGCCTAAGTTGCCGAGGGCATATGCAGCATGCATGGAGGCTGATGTTTTCTTCCGCAACAACTCAATCAGCGGCTTAACTGCTCTTGTATCACGCAGAACACCAAGAGCATTTGCTGCACTGGGTGCTGTTTTCTCATCCTTGAGTAACTCAATTAGCTGTGGGACTGCTTCCTTTGCGTTAGCGATTCCGAGTGCTGCTGCAGCATTGCTTCTTATTATTGGGTCTTCGCTTCTCAGCTTCCCTATCAAAAACCTTATCGCTTCATGGTGTCTCGTTTGACCGAGCGCCATAAGCGCAGTTGGGGCAGTTGATGGTTCTTCTGCAGCTTTAAAGAGGAGCTCAAGGGCTTCCTTTGACGGGTTCCTTAGTGAGCCAAACTGTGAGAGGAGTTGAGTCCGCTTGAACGGCTCTTTAACCTTGTTGTAGGTCTCAATGAGAGCCTTCTCAGCAACATCACCCATTAAGCCGATGGCGTGAGCAATGTTTGAACTGAGTGATGCATCTTCTGCATCAATGAAAGCTTTCGTCAAATCTGGGAGTGCATCCTTCCCAATCCGTGAAATTATCTGCGCTGCACTATACCAAACCCTGTGTTCCTTTGACCGAAGCATTGTCAACAGCTCTGGGAGCGCTTCCTTGCCCATGCCAGAAAGTGCATATGCAGCTGCGTTCTCTGGCGTCGTTAGAACCACCGTCCCTTCACCTGATATGATCGGTATCTGTTGGGCTCTCTCTATCACTTTAACCAAATCTGGGACAGCGTCTTTGCCAATCGCTATGAGCGCTATTACAGCGCCCATTCTAACTGTTGTGTCTTCTTCCTTGAGCAACTCAATGAGTTGTGGGACTGACTTTGAATTCCTGAGGGCACCGAGTGAACAGAGAGCTGCTACCCTCTCGCTATTAGGTGCTTCTTTTGAGAGAACTTTAGCGATTGAGCGCCCAACTGATGGCTTCGTTGCAAATGCATAAATAGCCAAGACGAGAAAAACAAGTGCAAGTGCCCAACCACCAATGCACCATGCTAACATCCATCTTTGGATGCCGACTTGCTTGCTCATAGCAATACCCCTCCCTTCATAGCTTCGGCTGTTGTTTTAGTAGCAACAAGAAGAAGCTTACCAATGAGTTGCTGGCACTGTCCAACGCCTTTGATCCCAGCGTATCAATTTAACATGCCCGTCGTTGAACAATGCATTATAACCGTTTGGGTGATTGTATTCACCGCTGTATGGTGGCTTCGGACCATCCCAACCGAATATGCCCTTCTCACCAAACATAATCCTTTCTGGTTCGCTGGTTGCTGTGAGCACATCCAAGTTTGGACCAACATCTGGGAAGACTCCATCACCATCGTTCCAAATCCAGCGTGGAAACCAAATGTATGAGACCCATCCGTTCTTTGGACCACCTCTGCTTTCATACTCTGGCACATCCCTGTCCGAAGGACAATACCAAACATCAAGATTTTTCATGTATGGTTGAAGGACATCCACAAGGAATTTGTAAGTGCCACTGCCACTATTGCTCCCATAGGGTGTATCAAGCCAAATAACTTGCCCAGTTTGGTAGTCAATCACTTTTATGTGCGATTCCCAATTGTAATACGGCTGTGATGTCGGATAAAAACCATCGTAGTCGTCGGCATACATGATCATAGCTACACCTATCTGACGGAGGTTGGACAGACACTGAGCTTGCCTTGCACGCTCGCGACACCTCGCAAACACAGGGAAGAGCAAAGCAGCGAGTATGCCTATAACTGCTATTACAACGAGCAACTCAATCAATGTGAATGCACCGTTGCGAGATAACTGCATCTTCTCCAAGGACACCCCACCCGCATAAACATAGAGGTTCTTGCGTTCCGCTACGAAGACGAAAAGTTAACATCAGCTTGATGCGCTCATTGCGACACGATGTTGAATATCGCAGTTCGCACACCAGGTGGGCTCTCAATGCCATCCGAAACATTGATTACAACAACATCCCACTTGCCGGTTGCAGCACCTGTCAGATTGAATGTTGCCTTTATCCTGCTCCGACTCTCAACGACGACATTGCTTGCAACAATATCAGGTTGTCCAGCCTTGCGTAGCAAAACTTTTGCACCACTCCAGAAGTTGCTCCCGCTTATCGTAACAGTTATTGGGTTCTTGCTTTGGAGATTGGAGCCTCGGGATGGTGTTACTGCCGAAATAACTGCTTGTGCTTTGATAACGAAAACGCTAACGCCAGTTCTTCCATCAGCGTTGACAGCCTGCAAGCTCCATTTGCCTGGGGCTTTACCAACTAAGCCGAGTGTGCAAGTGGCTTCGTTATTGCTACGCACCACAACATTTGTGCCGTTTATATCAGGCTGTCCGGGCTTCCTAAGCCTTATAAGCATGCCCGGATAGAAGTTCTCCCCAATGAGTTTCACAGTTAGCGAAGTGTTATTGAGACCTTCTGAAGGTGAAACACTCGTTATTGTTGGTGCGGGGGCATACACCATGAATGTCACATTTGAAGACCACGCCGGTGAGCTAAACGGATTTGTGACTACAACTATACGCCCACCCGGAGCAGCACCACGCAAGTCAAATTTGCAAGTGATTTGCCTGTGGTCTTGGCTCACTTGCACATTTGTTGCGCTTATGTCAGGTTGCCCCTTACGTCTCAGCACAACAGTTGCGCCACTCCAGAAGTTGCTCCCGTATATCGTAACCGAAACCTGATTGGTGTTCTCACCCCCAGTCGGGCTTATACTGCTTATGGTAGCTGGTGCTGTTATAGTGAATATCCCTTCCTTTGCACCTTCTTTCCCATCCATGTTCCTAACGACAACACTCCACTTACCTGGTTGAGCGCCTCTCAAGTCAAACCGGCATGTGAGAGTGGTCTTGGAAATTGATGTTACAGTTCCCATGATGTTAGTTGTATTAAGCCTTAGGAATGCTTGTGCACCACTGAAGAAGTTGGTGCCAGTGATGGTCAATGTGACGATGCCAGTATTTGGAGCTATGTATGATGGCGATATTGCTGTAATGATTGGCGCATCCGCAGTGATGGTGAATGCATTATCAAGCCTGCCCTCTTTCCCATCTGGGTTGCGCACAACGACATTCCAGTTTCCGGGCGCTTTGTCACGCAGATCAAAAACACAAGTTAGCTTCTGCTCATCAAAGCTGATGAATGTGTATTTTACGCTAAGGGCAGGGATATCGACTTGCCCGCTCTTTGTTAGCCTCACCATAGCACCGTTAAGGAACATTGAGCCAGTGATTTCAACTGCTACCTGCCCTGTGTTTGGAGCACTATTTGGTGAAACCACCGTTATCTGCGGAGGACCTTGTTGAATGACATTAAGACCACCCTTCAAGGTGCCAGACTGTCCATCTGGATTGACCACAACAACATCCCAATTGCCCGTCTCAATTCCATGCACATTTACCGTCGCTGTTATTTGTGTCGCACTTTTAACAACAACATTTGTAGCATTAACTACCTTCTTACTCGTGCCATTGTCCTTTTCAATCCTCACGACAGCACCAGTGTAGAAGTAGTTGCCTCTTATCGTGACATTGATTGAACCGTAGTTTGTTGTGCTATTAGGTGTTATACTCGTAACAGTTGGTGGGTATGCCGACTTGACCAAGAGTGCGCCTGAAAGCCTCGTTGATTTACCGTCAAAGTTCGTAACGACGACATCCCACCGCCCGATTGCAACGCCTCTCAAGTCCACTTTGCAAGTGATTCGGTCACCATGTGAATTATTATCCTTGTCAATGACATTAACATCCGTTGCCACAACATCCTGCTGTCCTGAGCGCACAAGCTTAACAGTTGGGCTATAGAAGTAATTGCCATCAATCGTTAACGATGCAACGGTATTGTTGGCTCTCTCTGACGGTCTCACTGAAGTGACAACGGGAGACATAGCAGTCACAACAAATGCTTTTTGCTTCACTCCTTCTGCACTACCTTCATTTTGGACAACTACATCCCAAGGTGCTGGCAACTTACCTCTGATATCAAATGTGCACACTATGCGAGTCCTGTCAGCAACTACGACATTGCTACCAATAACCTCGCCACCAACTCCATGGCACAGCTTCGCCGTCGCACCTGCCCAGAAGTTAGAGCCAGTTATTGTCACCCTCACTGGCGCAGTATTAAGCGCTGATGAAGGCACTACACCGGTCACCATAGCAAGGGCTTTAATTGTAAAATCATCATTTTGTGTATTAGCGCTCCCCAGCCCATTGATGTTGACGACGATAAGGTCCCACTTGCCCGGTGCTTTACCTCTCAAGTCAAATCGACATTGTATTTCTTCATTCCCATTTGTGGCGTCACCGTCTTTATCGCTCATCTCAATAACAGTGCCAACTATGTCAAGTTGACCTGGCTTGACAAGCTTAACAGTCGCATTCGGGAAGAAGTATCTGCCAGTCACTGTCACCGTCACTAACTTATCGTTGTCGCCAAAGTTCGGTGATACACTATCCACCTCTGGATTGATATTCGGCACTTCAAAAACGACGAAGCTATGTGTTGCAGATTGACCATCGGCGTTCGTCACAACCACATTGTAATCACCAGCAACAGCATTCCTTAAATCAAACTTTGTCCAAACTTGCTTATCGCTTAGGAGTGTTGTGCTTATGCCGGGAATTGTTATGTTGCCTCTCAACTCAACCATAATACCTGGGTAGAAGTTCTCGCCATCAATTGTCACACCAACTATTGTGCCCTTAAGCGCTTGATTCGGGGTCACTTTCGTAATCTCTGGTTGCTTGCCCTTCACAAGGAAACCATCCGCAAGCATTCCTGATTGACCATCTGAGTTGGTTACCACAACATTCCATCTTCCAAGCGCGGTTCCAGTTAAGTCAAAACTGCACTCTATCGTGGTGTTATTTATCACTTGCACATTCCCAGAAACGATTGGTGCTTGCCCTAATTTCCTAAGCGCTACCGATGCACCAGCGAAGAAATTGTTCCCTGTTATCGTCACATTAACGACGCTATCTCTTTCGCCTTCGGATGGGTTAATCCTTGTTACTGTTGGTGAAGGCGCAACTATTGTGAGGGCATCTGGATATATTGCTTCAGGGCTCATCGGCATGACATCATGTGGCACATTTTGCACTACCACAGACCATTTGCCCGGAGAAGCAGATTGCACTCCATTGCCTGCGTCGTTATCAGTGTCTTGCAAGTTAAATACGCAATTGATTTGTGTTCTACTCACTACGTTGACGCTAATTGCCTCTATGTCGGCAAATCCAGCCCTACGCAATTTCACTTTTGCCCCATCAAAGAAGTTGCTTCCGTTTACTGTCAGTGCAAACGCTGGATTTGTGTTGGATGCCGATGTTGGTGAAATTGAAGTTATAGTTGCTGGTGCAATAACGGTGAATGCGTTTTGAACCGTTACGCTTTTGCCATCAGTGTTTATGACAGTTAAGTCATACCTTCCTGGTTCCTTGTCCTTGAGTGGCAGTGTGCAAATAAGCTTTGTTGCCTCTTGCGTCCAGCGGACATTCTGTCCCTCAATTGTGCTTGCTCCCTTAGTTAACAAGACTCTTGCCCCTTCATAGAGGAAGCGTCCATAGATTGTTACAAGCAAATCACCAGTGTTTGCACCAACATTTGGCTCTATGCCAGTTACCTCAGGGTAGTCAGGGCTGTAGACACCAACAATCTCCCACGAGAACGGTTCGCTCTCTGGGCTAAGTGGGTTTATTACAACGAGATTCCACTCGCCCGGTGCTCTACCCCTTAAGTCAAATTGGCATGTCAATTCGCTACCTATGTTTTCGCCACCAACGAAACGCTCTTCAACTTCCGGTGGAGCTATTGGCGTTATATCGCTATAGCCATTACGCTTCAACTTGCATGTTGCGCCTCTCCAGATGTTGTTACCTACAACATTGATACGAAGACTTGCATTGGTGTTTTCGCCTTTGTCTGGATCAACATTTGTAATCGTAGCCTTTGCTTGAATCTTGAAGGCATTAGCAAGGCGTGCAATTTGTGTTGGTGTATTCTCAACCTCAACATCCATCACCATTGGGCGCCTGCCTTTCAAGTCAAATTCGCACACAATTGTTTCCCTTGATACCGAAGCGACATTGCCATCAATCGTTGTGTCACCGCTCTTTAACCTCACATTCGCACCTTTCATGAAGTTGTTGCCACTAATCGTTACCTGCACGGTGCCGTCATTCAAAGCACTATCTGGAGAAATGCTCTTCACTATCGGTTTCGCGGTGATTGTAAATCTGACATCTTCAGCGCTCTCAACTTTGCTACCATTGCGAAGACCACTCACTACAACCTTCCAACTGCCGGGGCAACGACCAACCAAATTGAAGCGACAAGAAATAGTTTGCGAATCTATGACCATCACATTTGTCGCAAACAAATCGCTATCGCTCCCTGAGATATCAACTGGCACAAGCCTTACCGTATCCGTTGGCATGAAGTTATTGCCGCTGACCATGACATCCACAACAACATCGTTTGGCGCTGTATCTGGAGTAATACTGTCAACAGTTGGATTGCCAGTTGAGGTAATAGTGAAAGTTATTGGGTCACTCGGTGGGCTTTGAATGTTTGTGACGATGAGATTCCAGTCTCCCGTTGCTTTCATGCGCAGATCAAAGTCGCAGGTAAGCTCCGTGTTAGATTTAACGACGACATTCCTCGCCACAATGTCAGCCTCGCCGGCTTTCTGCAACCTAACATCGCAACCTGCCCAAATATTTTCTCCCGTTATCGTTACACTGACGACATCGCAGTTCAGTGCGCTTGATGGGTCAACCTTGCTAATGCTGGCTTTCGCCTGCACAACAAATGCGTTTGAGATAACCACTTCTGGGCTCTCTGGGTTCCTGACAACCAAGTTCCAATAGCCGGGCTCTGCACCTTCTACATTCAATGAACATGTCACTTGCGTATGGTCAGGTGACGAGCTTTCTCCTGTTGCAAGGATATCAGTGTTGCCTCGCCTCAAACGAACATCCAAACCGCTGTTTTCATCACCCCAGAAGTTAAGCCCATAGATTGTTAGCGTAAATGGGTTATTGGCACTGTCATTCAGCCTTGAAGTGGGGTTAATCCCCGTTACGACAGCCATTGCAGTTACTGTAAATTTGCCTTTACCGCTTGCTCCGCTGTCACCAATGCCATTTGTTGGGTCTCCGTCATCGTCAGCTGCAGCAACATAGACATCCCACTTTCCAGCTGGCATGTCCTTGACAGCGAATGTGGCGGATATCTGGTCTTTCCTCACAACCCTAACATTCGTCACTGGCATGCTGTAAGAATTCTTTCTGACATAAACGCTACAGCCGGGGAAGAAGTTATCGCCCTGAATAATGACATTGACTACATCAGATACATTTGATGCCTCCGACGGTATAACTGCTGTAACGATGGGATTGGGCGCCTTTAGCCTAAAGAGGTTTGTTCCACTACCCGAATTCCCATCAGGGTTGGTGACAACAACATCCCACCATCCTGGTGCTTTACCAGCAAGGTCAAAATCGGCAGCCATTTCACTTTGTGATGTAACTACAACATTTGTCCCAACGATGTCAAGGAAGCCAGCACGAGTTAACTTAACTGTTGCACCTTTGACGAAGTTGTCTCCAGAGATAACGAGGCGTCGGATAGCATTGTTTTCAGCTTCCGAGGGTGTTACGGCTGTGACAATCGGTGCAGGTCCTGTGACAGTAAAAGCGTCACGAAGGACAACTTCTGGCGATTCTGGGTTGGCTACAACGACGCTCCATTTGCCAAGCTGTGCACCTGTGATATCAAGTTCGCAAGTTATTTTTGGAGGGTCTTGAAATGCACTTTCATTTGTTGCCTCAATGTCAGAGTAGCCAGTTCGGCGTAGCACAACTCTTAAGCCATTAGCCTCATTACCCCAGAAGTTTGAACCATAGATGGTTAAAGTGAAAGGATTTGAAGCAGGTTCATTTGAGTTACTTGATGGTTCAATCCTGACGATTTGAGCTAATGCAGTGATGTAGAACAGGCTTCCCGGATTCTCACCATCTTCATCTTCAACGCCATCGCCGTCCTCGTCGCCAGCGCCCTTGTAATCCTTGTCAATCGTTCCGTCGCCATCCGTGTCAATATTTGACTTGCCATCGGCGTTTTCAACAACGACTCGCCAGCTCCCCGGCTCAAGCCCTTGCAAGTTGAATGTAGCTACAATACTCGTTTCACTTGTGACATTGACACCAGTCCCATAACGCTCTTCAAGTTGCCCACTTGTGTAACAGTGCCTTACAAGCTTTACCCTCGCACCAGGGAAGAAGTTTGAACCTTTAATGAGAACTGTCACAGAGGTAGTGGAGTTAGCGTCTCTATTTGGTGAAACTAATGTTACCACAGGCGCATCCGCTGTAATTTCAAGGTCTTCTGGACCACCCGCGCCCTTCACAACAACATCGCTTGATGGTCCACCAATATTCGTCAGGACAGCATCCCAAATTCCGGGTGGCTTTCCATAAGTAGGAACAAGGCATGTTAATCTTGTATAGCCCCCGGGCTTATTTGGTGGTGATGGTGATTCTTTACTATTTGGGTCAAGGATAATGTTTGATGCTGTTATATCAGCAAAGCCTTCCCGTTTAAACCTCACATTAATGCCCGGCCAGAAGTTTGTGCCCTCAATTGTCACATAGGCATTGGTTCTGTTATTTACTTGCGGTGGGTTAATTAAAGTAATTGTGGGTTTTGCGAGGACATTAATCGCCCTTTGTTTACTCCCCCATTGCCCATCATCGTTTACCACTTCAACATCCCATGCGCCCGGAGCCTTACCCCAGAAATTAGCTACAACGACTAACCTTGTTCTGTTGGTTAGAAGTTCACCTTTGTTGCGTATTCTTGGGAGTCCATCTGGTGCCATGTCGTCCCATTTTACTACCACTATGTCATCTTGCGATTGTGGGTCTTTACCCACTTTATAACTTCCGTTCCTCTTAAACTTCACAGTTAACCCGGGCATGAAATTGTCCCCGTAGATGTAGATGTCGCCCGTCTCACCATCCAGACTTGGAGGTCCATTCCATACCGACTGTGCTGGGTTATTGTCCTTCGTATTGGTATAGTAGACGACACTTGTGATAGTTGGCGGTGGCGAGACTATCCTAAGAGCATTTGGCAACACAGTCCATTTGTTGTCGGTGTTCCTTACGATAACGCTCCAATAGCCAGGTTCGGCACGCTTCCCAGTCTTGTATGGGTCTGACAGCGGTGGGAATATGCAAGTTATAGTGCGTCCCCTTACAACTGGCTTTGCGACAGTGCGTATGTTTGTCGGGTCATCTGGGACTCCAACTTTGCTCAACTGGACCTCAGCGCCCGGCGCAAACATGTGTGGATCATAGCGGTAAGAAGGATAACCGACCTTCCCATAAACCGTTAACTGCCATACATTAACACCGGTGTTTATCATAGTATTTGGGCTAACGCCAACAGGGTTAGGATAGTCAAGAAAGACAGAGAAGATAGCGTTTGATGACATAAGCGGTGCACCGGGGTCATCCCTTGGGTCACCGCCATCGCCATCAATCAGCAAGAATTGCTTTGCCCAACGATGTGCAGCGTATGCGTAATGATTGCCAGGTGAGGAAGTGAAATTCATATCATCGTGCCTTAAAACAAAGCGACATTCATTCTCGCTTACGACGCCCGGAAGCCCTGATGTTGCTGGACCAACCCTTGTGTAATACCAAGATGTGTGCGAATAAAAGCCATCATCAACACCATCATCCTCACTTGATGTCCATCCTGGTGCCAATTCACGCCACACACGCAACCACAAACCAACATTTGGCTGTTCTATCTCTACGCGGTTCGTATTTCCATCAACCCAGACATTGTGGAAGTCATCTCCCTCAACTGCTACACCTAACCCGAGGTAGATTTCCCTAAACAATGCTTGCCTTTGACGGGGCGGGCTTGGATTTACAGGTGATGGTGGTGGCGTGTAAAAATCAGTAACTCGCGGTGTATGGTAGTAAAGCTCAAAAGGAACATTCGCCACAACTGACCAACCACCCGAACCTGGCTTCTCAACAGTAAGCCAATACCTGCCTGCATATGCATTATCGTCATCAAGTTGGAATCGGGCATCTATAATTCTCCCGTCGCTGGAAACTGTCACGTTGGTTGGAGCAATAATAACTTGCGCATTCCCTCTCGGGTTATCTGGAGTGCCTCGTGCAGATTGCAAACGGACGGTAGTGCCCGGTGTGAATGTAGCATTGCCGAGTATTCGTATTGTAACTGTGTTAATGTCTGGTGATCTTCCGGGTGGAGCACCAGTAAACGCCTGCCTATCTTTGTAACCTATACCAAGATGATTTGGTATCCCGTTAGGGAAATCAGTATTGTTCCAGTAGTCAACGATTAACATCGGTGAAGTTACTTCAAATGCTCTTCCAAGCCTCCCAACAACAACTGTGCCAGTCATGTCTGTAGCTACGATAACATCGTAGAGCCCGGGTCTAACCGGGTTTCCATTGCGCCATAGGTCAAAGTCTGCTTGTAATTGTGAATCAGAAATGACTACTGCTGAGGTCAATGAGCGGACTTGATATGTCGGATTAAGTGGGTCGCGAAGGAAGACCCAATAGGTTGCACCACCATTGAAATTTGCCCCAAATATTGTCATCGTGAACGGGTTAT
>Ga0197143_1001506_pt1 | contig 19537 bp, 18 predicted proteins | sample GBS70_MetaG_FD_148603 | JGI IMG/M metagenome (GOLD analysis project Ga0197143, IMG submission 148603) | Sediment microbial communities from Great Boiling Springs, Gerlach, Nevada, United States - GBS 70_MetaG | ecosystem: Environmental > Aquatic > Thermal springs > Hot (42-90C) > Sediment...
TTCTGGGAGAAAGCTGAAGCGGCTGTCCCTCCAGCTATCCTCCCAAGCGTCCATAAGGAGTCTAAGACCCTCCATTCACCCCCGTCCTCTATCAAAATCATGGGATTCAATCTACCGGATCTATTGCTATTCGGAGATGTCTTGTACTCCATTGAGAATCCGCATTTCACCCTCCTACCGTCTACATTGAGATCCCTCAGTAGTAAGAGCGAGAACCCCCCTCTCAGATCCAGCATCCACGGAGAGTCCTCCCTCACGGCTTTCACGATATAATCAGCGTAATGATCCCTCTTGGACTTATGCTTCATTTAACTCGAGGCACCTCCCCTCTGATATCACGGTCAGAAGTATATAATCCCACCCGTTCATCCCTTCACCTCCGGTTCATCACAGTCAACGTCTATCTAAACTTATTGTGCGATAGACCGCCTTCCGTTGTTCAATATTTTTAATTTCACTTCTGTGAAAATAATAAAATTGATCAGTTTAAATAGACCGAGATAGAGGAAATGAATTAGAATCCCTCATCATGAAGTGCTACTAAAGTACCTCTGATACGAGGTACGCTTGGCCCATTCGAGGCATCATTCGATCTCAAGAGCAATCAGGGGATCTAAAAGGAGGATCAGAGTTCTTTAATATCGCGAATTGGTGATAGAAGCGTGATTTAGCGTGATTACGCATGGGCAATCGAAGCTCTCGCTAGATGAGGGTATGGGGCATGATACGAGAGCCCCGCTGAGACCTTTATCGCCTTCCCCCCTTATGCGGGAAACTTATCCTAGAGCACGCGAGTGTAGTTGACGTGAAGGGCACCCCCCCATGTAAATCCTAAATCACATGATCCCTCAGATATCAACTCTTTATTCACTATCTCCCTTCGAACTCAATTAGCTAGCCATCAGGTCGAATCAATCGCACATCCTACCGGCTCGGAGTCCAGTGAATTGGGGTGTCGTGAGTGAGCCCGGTAGTCTCAATGAGGAAAAAGATTAATTAAGCTTCAACTCTCATCCCGAGGGGGATGAGATAGCCATCCCAGACTGATGGGGACGGATGATCCACCCAGGGGTAATCGACCCCCCGATCCGATTAAAGCCCCTTGATCACATCTATCAAATCGTCAGTCATCTTATCCGCTTGCTCTATCGTCACGATGAGAGGGGGCTCTATCCTCACTACATTCCCGAAGATCCCGCCGGTCCCCATTATGTATCCTCTCTTGAACATCTCATTCCCTATCTTCTTAGTCGCCTCCGGATCTGGCTTCTTCCCATCCTTGACGATCTCAACGCCGATGAAGAGGCCCCTGCCCCTGACCTCGCCTACAGGCTTCAGGGCAGCATCCCTGAGCTTACCCATTATGAAATTACCGACTTTGAGGGCGTTCTCATGCAACTTCTCCTCTAATAATACCTCTATACCAGCTAGAGCAGCTGCGCAAGCGACAGGATTACCTGAGAATGTCACGTTGTGGTCTCCAGGCTCCCAAGCTTTATCGATCTCCTCAGTCGTCATTACACCACCTAGAGGAAGGCCCGCGCCTAAGGCCTTAGCCATTGTCATTATATCAGCTCTCACGCCCTCCCATTCATGCCCAAATATCTTGCCTGTCCTTCCAAACCCGCTCTGAACTTCATCGACGATGAGCAATACATCATTTTCCCTGCATATCCTCTCTAGCTCCTTCAACCAACCGTCTGGAGGCACTATTATGCCTCCCTCCCCTATCACTGGCTCTATTATGACAGCTGCTGTGTTCTCAGGTCCCAAGCGATACTTTATGCACTCATCGACTTTCTCGAGTGTGTACTGCTTGCAAGTCTCAACGTCCCCTGGAAACCTGTAGCAATAGGGAGTGGGGAGGTGGACTACCCCAGGGTAGCTGGCGAAGTGGCCCATCAGCTTCTTGTACTTATGTGATGCAGTGAGTGTGAGCGTGAGGCCTCCTCTCCCATGGAAAGCGCAATCGAATGCTACTACATGAGAGCCAGTGCCTCCCTTGACCTTCACGGAGTATTTCTTCGCTAGCTTAATTGCTCCTTCTACAGCTTCATTTCCGCTATTAGCGTAATATGTCTTCCTCAAATCTCCTGGCGCGATTTCAGCTAATTTCTTGGCTAGTAAGATAGCTGGAACATTATAGTAAAGCATTGCAACATGCGAGAGCTTCTCTATCTGCTCCTGGACAGCCTTAACTATCTTTGGGTGGGAATGGCCGTAATTCATCACTCCTATACCTGCAAGGAAGTCTAGATATTTCCTTCCTTCGACATCCCAAATTTCGATGCCCTTAGCTCTCTCAAAAATCACGGGATATGTTATTGGATAGGCGGATTGGATAAAACGCTTGGCATCCTCTATCGACACACTACCACCTTCTGCTCAAAGGGGGTATTAAAATAAAAAGGATGATGTTCAAATAAAACCTAGAATTCATCTCAATATTCCCAGATAAAGCCTCGAAAATTGGGGATGACTCAACAGCTCCTTGGCATCGCCCTCATACCTCACCTCCCCGCTCACGAGGAGGTAACCCTTATCCCCTAACTCGAGGGCCTTCTTCGCGTTCTGCTCTACGATCACTATAGTTTGCCCGAATGAATCCCTCAACTCAGCCAGCTTGCTCAGTACCTGATTAACCACTAAAGGCGCTAAGTCCGTAGTTATCTCATCTAGCAATAGGACCTTGGGTTTCCTCATGAGAGCCATCCCTATAGCGAGCATCCTCCTCTCTCCCCCGCTCAAAGTACCAGCTTTCCTCTTCAAGAACTCCTTCAGCCTTGGGAACATCTCTAAGATATCTGAGATCCTTCCATCTATCTCATCCTGATTTAAGAGATAACCTGAGATCCTTAGATTCTCTTCAACAGTCAAACCTGCTGCGATATTCCCATATTGTGGTAAATAAGCTAAACCCATCCTCGCTTTCCTATAAACGGGCAATTTCGTGACTTCCATATCTTCAAATTTAATGCTTCCCGAGTAAATTGTCGCTATGCCCATTATACTATTTAGCAGCGTGGTCTTACCTGCGCCGTTGGGCCCTACTATCACTGTTATCTCCCCCGAGTTAGCGCTGAAGTTTATATTGAACAAAACTTTGAATTTCCCATAGCCAGCGTAAAGATCTCTGACTTCAATAATCTTTTTACTCAAATTATCACCCCAAATATACTTCTAATACTTTGGGATCGCTAGAGACCTCATCAGGAGTCCCTTGCGAGATCACGACACCTCTATCCATAACGTAAACATAATCAGCGAATGGTAGAGCGAGGTCTATCCTATGCTCTATGAGGAGGAGCGTAATATCTAAATTTTTCCTTAGATCGCTCAAGTATCTGAGGATCTCGTTCGCATAAGCTGGATCCACTCCCCCTATCGGCTCATCTAACGCGATCAACTTAGCTCCAGCTGCTAAGGCCCTAGCAACTTCCAACATTTTTAACTGACCTCCCCCAAGCTTGAAAGATTCTTTATCCCATGAGTCACTTAACCCGACCCTCTCGAGGATCTCCATCGCTCTCTTAACATTCTCCTCCTCTTCCTTCATCCAGAGAGGCCTCAACGGAGCCTTTAATGGGCTCTCGCCTGAGTTCTTCATTGCCACGAGCACATTTTCAAGGACATTAAGTTTCAGAAATGGCATCGGGATCTGGAATGTTCTGATGAATCCTAACTTATAGATCTCATGTGGAGGAGCGCCCGTTATGTCCTTACCATCGAAGAATATCCTGCCCTCATCAGGCTTCAGAATCCCAGAACAGACGTTTACCAGAGTGGTCTTTCCAGATCCATTTGGACCCATAATCATCGTTAGAGAACCCTTCTTCACCTCTATAGATACTTTATTAAGCGCCGTCAGACCACCGAATCTCTTCGTTAAATTTTCCGTTTTCAGGATGATGGGCCTCCTCTCATCCATCTTGAGGGCACCCGGATACCGCTTCGACTCGAGAATTAATATTGTAGTGCTACCTAGTCTACATAAGCATCTCATTAAATCACCCCAAAAACCGAAATATGATTTCCTGTCAGGACCAAAAGATAGAAAATTTTAGATATCTATTCGAAAAAATAAAAAAGATCAGCTCTCACTTAAGAGTTTAATGAAAGTTTCTGTCCAAGTTACACTGTTCTTTTCATACGAGTAGCTAGCAGCTAACTCCCACTCATAGCCCTTACTCGATGGAACGACCATCCAGAACATGTAATCTGAGAAAGCCCTATCACCGTTCTCATTCAACTGGAATACACCGGTCGCCCCGTACCACTTCTGAACTATGAAGGGTATAACCTTAGCTACAGCTACGGGATCGTAGCTATCGACGAATTCAAGGGCTACAGCGACTATCCAGACTGCATCGTATGAGACATAAGCGTAGCTCTCAGGAAGCCTCCCTAGTTGCCTCCTTACCTCAGATGAGATCTTCTCCTGAAGTGGGGAGGGAGTACCGAACATCGGGCTTATGAATCTAGTCTCATAGGCGAATTTAGCTGCGTTCTCATTCGTCTGAATGTCCCCTAAAAGGGCCGTCCCATCTGAGCCGATCCACTTGACTCTCCTCAATATATCGTACTGCGATGCCGCAGCTGCGAACTGGATGTACTCACCGTAACCGGCATAATAAACCCCAACTTTATCGACCCCATACTTATTCACAAGTTCCTGAACAGCATTCGCTAATTGGGAGGCTATTGCACTGAATTCCTTAGAATCAGGGTCGTATCTAATGCCCTTCCCATTGTTTTTGCCCCAGACTTCACCTTTTTCTCCACTCTGCTCGATTAGCTTCAAAAACGCCTTCTCATATGATTCAACGAGCCCATCGCCCCAAGTATCTCCTCTCCATACGATTACAACGTTCCTTATTCCGAGTTCATAGGTGGCCTTAGCGGAGGCCATTCCCTGGAATTCATCGGGAGGACAGAACCTATAGACCATATCGTTAGGGATCGCAAGCGCTGGAGAGGTAGAGCTCTGGGATATCACGAGTAGCTTGTTAGCATCAGCGTATCCCTTAACCTCCTTCACTTCGGAGCTCGCCATAGGCCCTATGAATATCTTCACTCCTTTTGAATGTAAGGTCTGCAATTTATCCAATGCTTGCTTCGGATCTACTGCAGTATCCTCAATCAGGACCTTTATTCTCCACTTACTGCCGATTTGCGCCAACCAATCATTCACGTCTTTCTCCGCGAGCCTCAATGCGACCATATCATTCTCAGCGAATGAGCCCAGAGGTCCTGTGAGTGGAAGGAGAGCCCCTATATAAACATCTCCGCTTAACCCCGCGGATTCAGGTGCTGAAGTCACTGTGTGAGTGACAGTTGAGGTGGCTCCGCTACCTGCTCCTACTGCATAACCTATGGCTGCTCCAATGATGAGGGCTACCAATATCAGAAAGTAAGATGCTCTGCTCATGGCACTCCCCCATCTGAGTTGATTGCGGGGATTAAAACCGACTTTTAACTGTTGTGTGTGGATCAAACTCCACCATCTATTTCTCCTCTTTTCATCAATTTCACAGGAATTTTTTTAAAGAAATTCTGTCAATATCAACAAAAAATACACAGAATTTACTACTTTATATTAATAAAAAATCTGAGTGAAATAGGTCAGTTTAGAATGAACTCAAAGCTTAAATCCTCGATATCCCCTCCTCCCAAAATCTCTTGAGCTGGGGGTTGTCGCGATGTTTGATATAGTGCTGACGGCGATCAGCTACTCAAGTGCGATAGCTTTAGCTGCGGCCGGGATAACCCTGATCTATATGACAACCGGTACATTCAGCTTCGCTCATGCTTCTCTAACTGCATGGGGTTTCTACGTAGTCTTCTCATTCAGTAAACTCTTCTTCAGAGAAATCGGCAATCCTTATATATTCTTTCCATTATCAGCGATAATATCGGGGTTACTTAGTGTCGCGATCTACCTCACTGTCAACAGGTGGTTGCTGAGAAGGAGGGCAGATATGATAACATTAATGATGTCAACACTCGGAATAGACCTCATATATTTTGCTTTTCTGAACGTTTTTGCTGATTATTTGACTCAAGAATACAAAATAAATGCGAGGCTTGTGGTCCTAACAACTGATGACATCACAATAGCCCAAATGGGAGGTTTCGCAGTGAGGGCTATTCCCCTAGTCTCCATTACCCTCGTGATATTTACTCTAGTATCCCTACACTACCTGCTAAATCGGACTAAATTTGGAATAGCAATAAGAGTTACAATAGAAAGTCCTTCGCTTGCAGAGATAATCGGCATAAATCCGGAGCGTGTCTATTTAGCTTCATGGTTCATCGGTGGGGCTCTCGCTGGACTAGCTGGAGCGATCCTCTCGATGGTGGTAACAGGAACACCAGCTATAGGTAACCTCTTAATAGTTCCTGAGTTCGCTGGATCTATAGTTGGCGGTCTTTACTCGCTTTTCGGAAGTTTTGCTGGTGGTTACCTCATCGGATTAAGTGAGTACATCATAATAACTCTCCTGGCCACTTTCATCTCGAGGAACCTCATCGTATACCAACCCCTCATCCCGCTCTTAGTGATGGCGGTATTCCTACTAGTGTATCCGAATGGTATAGGGGCCTTCAACTGGAGGAAGGTCCTGAGGAGGTGATCACTTTGGGGAGTTCGATAGATCTACTTGCGAATCCACTCCTCCTGAACATACTCGTTAATTTCGGGATTTTCCTCATAGTCACTCTAAGCCTCAACTTAGAAGCCGGTATAGCTGGAATACCTCAATTCGGAAGGGTTTTGGCTGTTCTAGTCGGTGCAATAGGGGCTGGCTCCATAGCGGGTAGGCTGATCGCTTCTTATTACGGCCTCCCCTGCGGTGATGAGTATGTCACTGGATCTACTAACATAAGGATAGTCGAGGAACTAAATCAGAGGCTGAGCTCGAATCCGGTAGATTCCATACTCATGCTAATCCTCTCACTCATGATAGCAGCACTTATGGGCGGAATAATAGGTTACGTGGCATCTTATCCAGCAATAAGGCTTCGAGAGGCATACTTGGGGATCACCTTACTCACATTCGGTGAGGCAGTTCAGACGATCGCTAAGTACTATGATCCAATATCCGGGGGAACAGAGGGTATAATGGTACCAGATGTCTTCAGGTTCGTCGGGACGGGTCAGGCAAGGTTCCTTTTCAGCACAGCTGTTATATTATTGATAGCTGTAATAGTATACTTCTACCTTCAGTTACTCATAAGGTCCCCATTCGGGAGGTCTTTGAAGGCTATGAGGGATATGGAGCTAGCTGCTAGGGTCTATGGCAAGGATATCGTTAAGCTCAGGACCCAATCTTTGATCATAGGGGGCTCAATCGCTGCGATAGGAGGCGCCCTTTGGACGCTCTATACGATGAGCCTCAAGGCCTACACATACAACAGGGTGACTTGGTCCTTCTGGCCCTGGGCTTTCATGATGCTGGGTGGTACTGGAAATAACATGGGAATACTAATCGGTACTTTCATATTCTCCACTCTAAGGAGTCTCATATTCGCCTATAAGACAGCTTTAGAGACAATCATACCAATAAACCCAAACTGGTTAGAGTACATTCTCATAGGACTTATAATAGTGCTTATCGCGATGTTCAGACCTCAAGGTATGCTACCTGAGAGATCAGAGCTTCCGATGCGGAGGGAGAGGATCGAGGAGATAAGGCTCCACACCACTAAGAATTTGAGAGAGGAGAATTAAAAAGAAGTTTTTATTAAAGAAAAATTTTTATTTGAGAGTATTATTTAGGGCCAGATCCCTCTCAGTTCAATAGCTTTAGCTACCCTCTTAACCGCTAAGCAGAGGGCAGCGGTCCTCATATCTACTTTCAGCTCCTTGTGCATGTCATATACGTCTCTGAAGGCCTTCGTCATCTTGGCCCTGAGCTTCATCCTCACGGTATCTATATCCCAGAACTCCCTCGTCCTAGCTTGCACCCACTCGAAGTAGCTCACAGTGACTCCTCCCGCGTTAGCGAGTATATCGGGAGCCACTACTACGCCCCTCTCGTAGAGTATACTATCGGCCTCAGGTGTGGTCGGTCCGTTCGCTGCCTCGACTATGAGCTTAGCCTTAATTTTGTCGGCATTCTTATCAGTTATGACGTTCTCCACAGCAGCGGGTATGAGTACATCGACATCGAGTTCCAGTAACTTTTCATTGGCCCTCTGAGGATCATTATCTAAGGAAGTAGCCCCTGGGAACCCGACGACAGAACCCGTCTTATTCTTGTGCTCCAAGACTTTCTCAGGGTCTAGCCCATCGGGATTGTATATCGCTCCCCTTGAATCGCTGACGGCGACGACCTTCATGCCGAGCTCCTTCATGAATTTAGCGGAGAAGTAACCAGCGTTTCCATAACCCTGAACTGCTACCGTTGCTTTCTTTGGATCCATATTTAGGACTTTCAATGCCTCCTCTGTGACATACTGAAGCCCTCTAGCTGTCGCCTCATTCCTCCCCTCGCTCCCCCCTACCTCGAGGGGCTTGCCCGTTATCACGCCAGGCTCGAAGTAACCCTTTATCGCACTGTAAGTGTCTGTTATCCAGGCCATCGTCTGAGGATTCGTGTAGACGTCAGGAGCGGGTATATCTATATCGATGCCTATTATCGGGGCAATAGCATATGCATATCTCCTCGTTAACCTCTCCAACTCGCCCGGGCTCAAGGCCTTCGGATCGACTCTAACTCCACCCTTTCCACCGCCGAAGGGGACATCGACTACAGCTGTCTTCCAGGTCATCCACATAGCTAAAGCCTTGACTTCATCCGCGTTCGTGTTCGGATGGTACCTTATCCCGCCCTTGAAAGGACCTCTAGCGTCGTTGTGTTGGACCCTCCATCCTATGAAGACCTTTATCGAGCCGTCATCCATCCTGACTGGGAGCTGGACCTCCAGCACCCTCTTCGGCGTTGCAAGGATTTGATGCATCCCCGGATCCAGTTTTAAAACTTTTGCAGCTTTATCCAGCTGCTTAAGGGCATTCTCCCATGGATTCAACTCCTCGGCCATAACGGACACCTCCGGTCCGGGTCATCGAGAACCTTTTTCTTAAAAATTTTTCCCTACCATGGAGGGACCCTCAGAAATTAATGTTAAAAAATTTCAAGCTACCTTTCACGCATTCCTACGTGTAATAGATAAAAAAGGATGGGTGGGAAGTTCTAAACATGCTCTTGGAGTATGCAGTATCGTCCTCGATGATCCTCCTATCTTATGTTTTATTCGTACGGTATAATGTCAGAAATGTGGTCCCTTACCCAGTAATAGGTGCTGTTTACGCAATAGATAAACCTATATTTTTTGTGATGTTCTCGGTCTGCTTCTTGATATCCCTAGTATTCGGGGAGTTCCTATTCAAGAGATTCCTCATATATGGGATGAGGATCTTCCACGCGCAGATCTTCATATCAATTAACTTAATGCTCCCATACTCCTTAGCGTCCTCAGATCCCCTATCCCTCGTATTAGCGATGCTATCGGGCCAGATGGCATACGATACTCACTCGAGCAGAGATCAGGTCAAGACAGCTTCTCTATTCCTAGCAGTATTTTTACTTTCCTATATGATTTATTGGGTCGTTAGGTGGTTATCTTGAGGATCTCTATCTCAGGGATACGTGGGAAGACGACCACAGTGAAAATGCTTCATGGGACACTAGTGAGGAGAGGGCTGAGGGTCGTGTCTAAGACGACGGGAGATGAAGCTCTGTTGTGGGTGGGAGAGGAAGTAGTAAGGATAAGGAGGCCCAAATCCGTTCTTGATGAGAACTTTGAGGTGATGAAAATTCCTCATGATGTTGCGATAATAGAGAATCAAGCGATAACCCCTTATACGATGAGAGTCTTCCATCGGATAATCAAACCGGAGGTCATCGCTATAACTAACGTTAGACCCGATCATACGGAGTTCCTGGGCGAGAGTAAGATCGAGATAGCTAAATCGATAGCCTCTTCATTCAACGAATTCACAGGATTCGTCATCAATGGGGAGGAAAGAAGCGATATCGAGGAGATAATAAAGGGGAGAGCTGAGAGACTTGGAGCTCATTACATAAGAGCGAGGAATTACGGTATTCCGTGTTCAGAATCAATAGGCATAGTTGAAGAGGTCCTCAAGCTGATGAGAGAGACTTTGAGCGAAGAGGAGAGGAGAGAACTGATGGAGGAGATAGAGAGGGGGCTCAGCGTGAGGAGGAAGGGGGAGTTACTATGGTACGATGGTTCGAAGGTGAACGATCCCGAGAGCGCTGAGATATTGATAAATTACTTCTCGAGAAAATACGGGAGGAAGTTCGTGATATCCGCGAATTTCAGGAGGGACAGGAGAGACAGGACTTCCTTATTTGCTAGATTCCTCAGAGACCTCTCTGAGAGGGATTTCATCATCAAGATATTCGTTAGCGGATTCGGGGCAAAATCCGTAGCTAGATACGTAGGTGAGAAGTGTATCTATGTTGATGAACGCTCAGATTCTGCTCAGGAAATAATAAGATTCTCAGAGAGGGAAGGAGCGATTTTCATGCTCTTAGCGAATAGAAAAACGAAATTAGTTGATATAATATTGGAGAAGCTCAGTGATAAATAGAGATAGCTCTCAACTCATCCCAAAGTTTCTCATTGAACTCACAACTTGGATCTGGTCCGAGAGGATCGTTATAATAAGCTAAGGCCCTGGCCCTGCATCCTCCACATATGTATCTATAGCTGCACGTTGAGCATGCGTATCTAAAGTCATCCCTATCCCTGAGCTTATTCAGGAGTTCGTTCTCATGCCAGACCTTGAGGAAACCATCCCTCAAGACGTTCCCCACTACTATGGGCATGAAGACGCACGGCTGAATATCGCCATTATGCTCTATCGAGCAATATATCCTCCCAGCCCCGCAACCACCTAGGAACTCAGCTAGGGCGAATCCCATCGACATGTACTCCTCGGGAATCGCTAGTTCGGCGAAGTGAGTCGGGGTGAGCTTCCCTCCCTTATCGGTATGCTTCAGGGAGACTATCGCATATAGCGGACTAGTTGAGAAAGCCTGGAAACCGTTCGAGAGCTCAGAGTATAGGAGCTCTAGGACTTCCATCCTCTCCTTCGGGCTCAAATCGTACTCAATTATGTCCTTCCCTCTCCCAGTCGGTATGAAGTTGAAGGCTATGAACCTATCCACTCCCAGCTCCTTCGCTAACTTTATCATATCCGCCACCTCCTTATAGTTCTTTCTAGTTATCGTCATAGCGATTCCGACATCTATTCCAGTGCTCTTAGCGTTCTTTATTCCCTCTACAGATCTCTCCCATGCACCTCTTATCCCCCTGAAGCTGTCATGCGATTCAGGATTCGGCGAATCCAAACTGACTTCAACATACCTCACTCCGATCTCCTTCAGTCTCTTCGCTACATCGGGCCTTATCAGAGTACCATTTGTCGCTACGCTGATGTACATCCCTGATTGGGCAGCTCTCTGAGCTACTTCCCAGAAATCAGGGACAATTAAGGGCTCTCCTCCTGAGAAGGAAATAGCAGCGACTCCAGCTTCATCGAGTTGACCCAGAACGGAGAGCCTCTCCTCGAGCTTGAGCTCATCTGGTGGCGGCAGGTGTGAGGCACTCGCATAGCAGTGAAGACAGGAGAGGTTACACCTCTTCGTGAAGTCCCAGACGACCATGAAAGGCGAGTATAATTTCTGAGGTCTCGTTATACCGTAATAAGCGATGCCAAGTAATATATTAGCTATTCCCCTCCTCATGTAAGGATCCTTGAGCCTCTCCTTCAGGACGGATTCATCGAATCCGAACTTATCTGCTGATCTAGACAGTATGTAGCTCATCATCTCGGAGAGGACTCTCTCCTTCGCAGATGATGGATCCTCCAATCCGGCGTAAATTGAGAGTATTTTCACTATATCTAAGGGCTTTCCGATCATTTTTATAAATCTCCTAGTGAGACTGTTCCCCAAAATTCTCCTTATATCTAGGATTAACTCATTAACGTTGATATCATTGGCCATACTCCTTCATCTCCCGCTCATACACGAGTTCATGATTTTTAATGTTTATCATTTAGGCTTCAGACATGTAGCTCATGAATTTTATTTAGTTAATATTCGAAATATGTTAGAATTAATCGTGATATCCTCTACTATAATGATAAAAATTAGAGTTCACATCGATCTCAGATCATGATTTCCAACTTTTGTAATGATGAATGCTCGGGGCATACGTTTAAATAGCGGGACTTGGGAGTTAGGCAACGCCTTCGAGGCGAGTAGTATGTCGACGAGTCGGAAGGTATTGGATCTAAGACCCGGAGAAAATAGTGTGAATGTGAAGGTCCGGGTCCTCGAAGTTGGTGAGTCTAGAGTTGTTGAGACGAAGAGGGGTCCTAGAACCCTCTCAGAAGCGACAGTCGGGGACGAGACAGGTAGAGTGGTCCTAGTCCTATGGGGCGACCATGCTGGGAAATTGAAGGAGGGAAAGGTGGTACAGCTACAGAACGCTTTCACGACTGTCTATAGGGAGAAGGTCCAACTTAACTTAGGGAACATGGGTAGCTTCGTTGAGACAGATGATGAAGGCTTCGTGAAAGCTGAGGAGATACCTGAAGATATGCCCCGGGCTTCAGGAGATTTCAGGCCCCAGAGGAGAAGGAGAGATTTCAGAGGAAGGGATGAGAGTTACAGAGGGAGGCCGAAGTGGTAGGGGGATTGAATCCCCTAAGGGTGATTTTTAACGTTAAATCACGTTATTTTTTGGGATTTTATTAGGAAATTGATTGAATACTTGAGAAAATGATGCCTGCTTAGTTAAATAATTTTCCTAAACGTTATTTGTCGGAGCCCAATACTATTAAATTATTTTCCTGGAAGATGATGAGGTGTAAGCTTGTCGCCGTCCGGTGTGGAGCTAGCTAAGTGGACTAAGCTGATCCCTGAGTCGGAGATAAGGAGACTTCTCAGATATAATGTCAAGTATTACTTCGCAGGGGGTAAACCCGGCGTAATACCTACCGGGGCCTTCCCGATGATCTTGATGAGGCTGGCCCTTCAGGAGCTAGAGAGCGTCTTCTCGGGAAGGGAGATAGATGTGATAGAGGACTACAATTACGGTCCTACAGATGGCTTACCAGACGTGAGGAAAACTCTGGCGAACTTCCTGAGGGAGAGGGATTCAATAAATCTGGATAAGGATGAGGGATGGAAGCAAGTCGTCGTCACGACGGGCTCTCAACAGATGATCTATTTAGCGTTAGATGTCCTCTTGAATCCCGGAGATATAGTGATAGTCCCGGCTCCTGTCTACTTAGGTTTCGTCAACGTAGTCACGAAGCTCTATGGGGATACGATAGCTGTCCCGGGAGATAAAGATGGCATAATACCAGATTACGTTGAGGACGCGATAAAGAAGGCTCAAAAGGAGCTCGGAAAGAAACCAAAGCTTATTTATGTCGTTCCAGACTCTGACAATCCTTCGGGAACGACATTACCTGAGAGTAGGAGGAGGAGACTCCTGGAGATAGCTAAGGAGAACGGAATTTACCTATTGGAGGATGCAGCCTATAGGGAGATCCAGTTCAGGGGAGAGAGGATCAGGCCTATAAGGGCCTTAGATGAGGAGGGCAGCACTGTGATATATATGAGGACCACTAGCAAGGAGGTATCGGTCCTGAGGATCGGATATAACTTGATGCCTCCCGAGATAAGAGAGGAAGTCGTAAAAGCCAAAGGTTACTATGACCTCTGCACGCCCACGATAACGCAGAAGATGGCCAAACTTTACTACGAGCTCTACTTCCCAAAGTTCATAGAGAAGGTCAGGGAGGGCTACAGGAAGAGATATGAGGCCATGGCTAAGGCTATAGATGAGAGCTTCCCGGATGGAACGAGGACAGATCCTACGGGTGGCTTCTTCATATGGTGGGAATCATCCAGAAAGGATTTTGATAGTAAGAAGTTCTTAGAGGAGGTAGCGATACCGAATGATGTTCTTTATGTTCCAGGGGAGGCTTTCTATCCACTTACAGGCCGCATTTACGATCCATCGGATGGAAGTCTGGTGGATGTAAGAGAGAGGACGCCTAAGAACGGGATGAGATTGGGTTACTCTTACAATGATCCAGCGGTGATAGATGAGGGGATAAGGAAGCTCGGGTCTCTCTTGTCAAAATCAGTGTAATATTTTAACTCTTTCTCCCCTTCCCCCCTGCTGCCCTGGTATCCTCTGGAGATCCCTTCCCGGTGAGGGGTGAGAGCGGCATCAGAAAAGTTAATAATTTATACCCGGTGTGAAAGAGGGGCTTCCGATGGGAGATCTGAGGGGCTCAATTATAGATGGTATCGTTAAGATGATGCGAGAAGCTGCTTTTAATGTCCCTAAGGATGTCAAGGATGCTCTGATCAAGGCATACGAATCTGAGGACAATCCCGTCGCTAGAGCAAACTTAGAGGCAATTTTGAAGAACATAGATGCATCAAATAAGCTTAAGATGCCGATGTGCCAGGATACCGGGACTCCAACGTTCTTCATAGAGCTGGGTGATGACTTTCCAATGAGGTCCGAGGTCAAGTCAGTAATAGAGGAGGCTGTCAGGAGGGCAACGGCTGAGATACCCCTGAGGCCTAATACAGTGAACCCTTGGACTGGTGAGAACCCCGGGGATAATACGGGCAGGCACGTCCCTATAATACACTTAGATCTCGTTCCCGGGGATCAGATGAGGGTGCTCTTCCTAGCTAAGGGAGGAGGAAGTGAGAACACATCGAAGATATACATGTTAAGCCCTGTGCTTGGTATAAAGGGCATAAAGAGAGCTGTTATAGATGCTATGGTTGATGCTGGTCCCATGCCCTGCCCACCGATAATAGTGGGCGTCGGCGTCGGGGGGAGCGCCGATCTAGCGATAAAGCTCGCGAAGAAGGCGACCTTCAGGAGGCTTAACGAGCCTAATCCCGATCCAAAGCTCGCTGAACTGGAAAATGAGCTCTTAGAGATGATAAATTCACTTGGAATAGGGCCGATGGGGCTAGGGGGTAAGACTTACGCCCTAGGAGTCAAGGTGGAGTGGGCCCACAAGCACCCAGCCAGCCTCCCCGTGGGTATAAGTACCCAATGCTGGGCCTTCAGGAGGGCAGAGGGGATCTTCGATAGGGACGGTAATTTAAAGATCGTTTTACCGCCTTAAGGGAGGTGATCTTATGGCAGAGTATAGGTTGAGGACCCCCGTTACTGAGGAACAAGTTAGGAAGTTGAAAGTAGGAGATGTCGTATATCTAGATGGGATAATAATAACTGGAAGGGATCAGGTACATAGAAGGGCCTTGGAACTCGCTTCAAAGGGTGAGAAGGATAAAGTGCCGGTTAAGCTGGAGGGAATGGCTTTATATCACTGCGGACCCATAGTCGGCAAAGTGGATGGGGAGTGGAAGATATACGGCTTCGGCCCGACGACTAGCGCTAGGATGGAGAGCGTTGAGGCTGATTTCATAAGGGAATTCGGGGTGAGGCTCATAATAGGGAAAGGCGGCTTATTCGAGAGGACCACTCAGGGGATGAAGGAGTACGGAGCAGCTTACCTCGCGTATCCTGGAGGAGTCTCCGTTCTAGCGACTAATGCTGTTAAAAGAGTTGTGGATGTTCATTGGCTTGATTTGGGGGTTCCAGAGGCTATGTGGGTCGTCGAGGTTGAGAACTTCGGCCCGACGATGGTAGCTATAGACTCCCATGGGAACAACTTATTCCTGGACGTTCTACAAAACGTCAAGAAGAAGGCTGAGGAGATAAAGGCCAAAATATGATCATACCTTCACATCAACTCTCTCATAGCTCGTCAAAATCTCAGCTACAGCTAGGAGAGCAGCTACTTCCTCAGGATTTTTTATGTTGAGTTCCCTCAATATCTTCAAATAACTCCCGTATTTTTTCTTGAAGGTCCTCTCCTCCCTAGGGCCTATCGACATCTCCAACACCTTTTCCCTAACATATAAAAAGGTGAGTAAAAACTAATAAAATTTCCTCCCGGCGCGATCGTTCAGCCTCAACAATACCTTCAGAGAGATCTCAGTGACCTTGAGTTCTCTCTGCATAGATATGATTCATGAGCTCTATATCAATCCTCCTAGTCTGATCGAGAGGTATCGGGGGAATTAGCGTGGAAAAATTCATTTCCATTAAGAGGTGGAGGGGTATGTGTCCTCAACTCACTAAAATTCTCAACAATTGAGCTGATATCGGGGATCCTCTTACTCAGATCGGGACATCAATCGTGGGAGAGCCTCTTAGCTATATCTCTCCCTATCCATACCCCTGAAGCTGCGGCTTGAACTAGACCCCTCGACACTCCCGCACCATCTCCCCCAGCGTAGAGGCCCTCTATGACTCTGGTCTCGAGGTTGGGCTTCAGATCTATCTTCGCCCCGTATAACTTAACCTCGACGCCATAGAGGAGGGTGTGATCTGAGTATATTCCAGGCATTATCTCATTCATCGCGCGCAACATCTCCAGTATATCCTTCAGATACCTGAAAGGGAACACGAAGCTCAGATCTCCTGGCGTAGATCCCGGAAGAGTAGGCCTCACTATGCTCCTACTCAACCTAGCTTCCGTAGATCTCCTCCCCCTCTTCAGATCCCCCAGCCTCTGAACTATCGGTTGATTCCCAGCTATCTCATTCGCCATCTTAGCTATACTCAGAGCATAAGAGATCGTGTCTCTGTAGGGTGCTGTGAACTCCGTCGTCACTAAGAGGGCGAAATTCGTATTTTCCGTCTTGAAGTCATTCCTAGAGATACCGTTGACGGTCACTATCCCCCAGTAAGATTCAGTGACTACTTCCCCCCTTGGGTTGACGCAGAAAACTCTGACTTTATCATCGAACGTATCGCTGTAATAGATGAGCTTCGGCTCATAGAGGACATCTGTGTACTCACGCATCACTTCGTAAGGGACTTCGACCCTCACCCCTAGATCTACCTTACCCCCATCTACCTTGACCCCCAGCCTCCTCATCTCACTAACTAACCAGCTCTCCATGACCCTTCCAGTAGCTAGGACGACGTATTTAGCCATAATTTCCTCTCCATTCGAGAGAGATACTCCAGATACCCTCCCATTCTCCGTTAGAATTCTACTAGCAGTCACCCCGAACTTCATCTCTATCCCCATCTCGTCCACTAACTTCCTGAGGTTCAGTAGGACTCTGTAACCTCCATCGCTCCCCATATGCCTTATCCTGAACGGCACTAAGAGGAGCCCCGCTTTCAGGGCCTTCCTCCTCAACCTCTCCACTTCCTCCTGATCCTCACCGTAGACTTCCTCTGGAGCGCCGAGCTTCAGGAAGGAATCGTCCACATAATCGACTAGATCCCAGAACTCCCTCTCACCTATCAAGCTGGCTAGGTCACCACCGACATCCTTAGTCAGGTTGAGCTTCCCATCGCTGAAGGTACCAGCGCCCCCGAAACCCGAGACGATATCGCAGATCTGACAGACAGCGCATCTACCAATGGATTTCAGGGGGCACCTTCTATCCTCTAAATCCTTTCCCATCTCGATTACGAGTACTTTGGCCTCTGGAACGATCTTCTTTATCTCAATCGCTGAGAAGAGCCCGGATGGACCGGCCCCAACGACGACGACATCCCAGCCCTCCAATATTCCCTCCCCGAAGGGCGAGGATTCGATATATAAGCTTTACCAGATGTCGAGGGATCTCAGCCTCTCACTGAATCAACTCACCATGGAATGTCCCGAGGAGCTAGAGATGGACCCTCAACTATCACTATTAGTTAAGAAGGAGAGAGTGCCCAGATATTCCCCATCTAGCGTGAGGACATCTGTGGAGTCTGGATCGAGGCACCTCGGGAATATGGGCCCGTAATCTCCGGGGTTGAGGATATCACCATATCCTATCAATGTATTGAATGCTGGCATTATCACTATAGTCTTGGGGAGCCCCTCGCATATCGAATCCCCGATGACCCAGACGGGGATCCTACCAATCCCTCTCAAGGATATAGATGGATGGACATGCCCCATTATCCCGAAGTCGTATGAAGATGACTCCTTCTCTGGATACGCGTGACCGTGGAAGATCCAAGCATCGCCTAAAGCCGCCCCTCTGCTCCCATGAACCGTGAAATTATCCCTCGCTAAACTCGGGAGCCCTCCATCATGGTTCCCTTGGACGACCTCGACTTTATCGAAACTTTTAGAGAGTTTCTCTATGAAATCCTTAATCCTATGGCTGAAAATTAGGCCTATGGAGTGCTTCAAGTCCCCAGCAATGAATAAATTTTTCCCACCTAATGAGATAAGATTTCCTAGTATTTTCTCGCTCTGGTCGGGTATGTAAATACCTTGACTCGCTAACTCGACCTCGTAGCCTACGTGAAGGTCCGCTACGAGGACCCAGGCCTCACCATCAAAGTTTATCTCTATAGCCGGCCTCCCCCAGATAGGTCTCATCCTTGGATGATGAGGTCAAGCGGATTAAAATACATTCAGTGCTCTCCTCTCTCCCCTGGAGGAGCGCGATAAAGGCCCTTAAGTATGCTCTGAGGGATAAGGTCGAGAGACATGTGTTCTCCCCTAGCGGTAGATACTTTTACATCGTGAGAGGGGAAGCGAGCGATCACATAGTCCTGGAAGAGGGGTCCTGCTCCTGCATGGATTACTACTTAAATGTCGTAATCAGGGGAAAGAGGGGGGCTTGTCATCACATCGTCTCCGTGATGATAGCAAGGGAATTTGAGAAAGTAAGGGAGATAGAGCATAAAGATCGGGAATTCCTCGGGATATTGAGGAGGATAATGTTATCCGAGGGTATGTTCGTTGATGTATGATCGTTGAACACCGAAGACTTTATAATTGGGAGCTATATGGAGGCACAAGTGGTATCGATGGATGTAGGCGATGATATCGACAGGGAACTTCTATCGAATTACCACAGGAGGATATTGAAAGAGGTAGTCGCGAAGAAAGTAGCTGGAGATATACTCTTCAGCGATAATATAGGTCAAGCGATGAGGAAGTGGAGGGAGTACTTCGGAGTTAAACAGAGTGAGTTGGCTAGAGCTCTCGGGGTATCTGCTTCAGTGGTTTCGGATTATGAATCGAGTAGGAGGAAGAGCCCTGGCTCCTCCGTGCTCAAGAGGTTCGTGATGGCCTTAATAGAGGAGGATGAGAAGAGAGGGGGGGCCATACTGAGGTCCTTAGTGAGGACGACAGGACTAGTCCCTCTCTTATCTAGCGTCATAGATATGAATGAGTACACATTACCAATTGAACTGGAGAGGTTCCTCGAGGCGATAGATGGTAGGATAGTTGTAGAAGCCCCTCAACCGACGTATGTGCATGGCTATACGGTAATAGATAGCCTTAGGGCGATCCTCAATCTGAGTGGATCGGATTTCATGAGGCTCTTCGGGACTTCTACTGAGAGGGCTTTGATATTCACGAGAGTATCCGCTGGGAGGAGCCCCTTAGTGGCCCTGAAGGTCGTCGACGTGAGGC
>Ga0197143_1001507_pt1 | contig 19533 bp, 19 predicted proteins | sample GBS70_MetaG_FD_148603 | JGI IMG/M metagenome (GOLD analysis project Ga0197143, IMG submission 148603) | Sediment microbial communities from Great Boiling Springs, Gerlach, Nevada, United States - GBS 70_MetaG | ecosystem: Environmental > Aquatic > Thermal springs > Hot (42-90C) > Sediment...
TTTTATATGTATCAGGAGAAGAATCTCCTTCTCAAATAAAAATGAGGGCAGAAAGATTAAATATAAATAGTGAAAATATTTTTTTGATGTGTGAAAATGATATTGAAGGAATAAAGGAAGGAATAAAGGAAATTAAACCAAATATTGTTATTATAGATTCAATTCAAACAATATATTCTCAAAATTTTGCCTCTTCTCCAGGAAGTATAACACAGATAAGGGAATGTGGTGGAGAAATATTAAGATTAACAAAAGAGAATGAGATAATAACTTTTGTTATAGGACATGTTACAAAAACTGGAGAAATAGCAGGACCAAAGGCACTTGAACATATGGTTGATGCTGTTTTTTATCTTGAAGGGGAAGAAACTGGAAATTTTAGAATTTTAAGAAGTGTAAAAAATAGATTTGGAAATGTAAATGAAATAGGAATATTTGAAATGACAGATAAGGGGTTGAAAGAAGTAAAAGAAATTGAGATGTTTTTTTTAAATAAGGATTTTGAAACACCTGGAAGTGCTGTTGTCTCAATAGTTCAGGGTTCAAGAATTGTATTTGTTGAAGTTCAAGCACTTGTAACAAAAACCTTTTTCCCTCTTCCAAAAAGGGAAACAGGAGGATTTGATATAAGAAGGTTATCCCTTTTAATTGCTGTGATGGAAAAAAGATTAGGGGTTCCCTTTTATAAATATGATGTTTATTTAAATGTAACAGGAGGAATAAAAATTTTTGAAACTTCCGCTGATCTTGGGATATGTGCTTCCTTGATTTCTTCAATGAAAAATATAAAAATTTCAAAGGAAAACTTATTTATAGGGGAAGTTGGGCTTGGAGGAGAAATTAGACCTGTTAATCTTATAAATTTAAGGATAAAAGAAGCGCAAAGAAAGGGATTTAAAAGATGTTTTATTCCAAATCAAGAAGTTGATAGTATAAATATTGAAATTTTTAAAATTAAAAAAATAGAAGAAATAATGGAGATATTAAAATGAAAAAGGTTGAAAAAATTCTTGAAAAGGCAAATGTAATTGTAAAAGGACATTTTTTACTTACATCAGGACTTCATTCGGATACATACTTTGAAAAATTCAGAATCTTTCAATATCCAGAATATCTTGAAAAATTGATTAAAATTTCTAAAAAATTTTTAAAGGATTTTGAATTTGATTATGTGGCTGGTGGTGAAAAAGGTGGTTTTTTTGTCGCTTATGAAATTGCAAGACAATTTAAGAAAACTGCCTTTTATCTTGAAAAATCAGAAAATAAATTTTTAATAAAAAGAAATTTTGATAAAATAGAAAAGGGTAAAAGGGTTTTGATTGCAGATGATGTTCTTACAACAGGACATTCAATTTCAGAAATATTAAAAGAAGTTTCAAAGGATTTTAAAATTTCAGGAATATTTGTTATAATTGATAGAAGTGAAAAAGATATAAATTTTAATTTCCCACTCATTTATCTATATAAAAAAGCTGTTCAAAATTTTTTACCAGAAGAGTGCCCTTTATGTAAAAACAATATTCCCATTACACGTCCTGGAAGTAAGTAATTTTTAACCAAGAACAATTTCTGCTAATTTTGGAAGATGTTTTTCTAAAAATTCCTTTGCCATCTCCTTAACTTCTCCTGCACTTTGAAGTTCCAAAACCTTCCTTGCAAGTTCCTTTGTTCTCTTATATTCAATTTTAGTAACAATTTCCTTTATAAAAGGAATATCTGAAGGATGAACAGAAAGTTCATCAATTCCAAGACCCATAAGAATAACAGCGCCAAGTGGATCAGAAGCAAGTTCCCCGCAAACACAAACCCTTTTTCTAAATTGATGTGCTCCTTTAACAATACTATATACCATTTTAAAAACTGCTGGATGAAAATCATTGTAAAGATAAGCAACATTTGGATTTGCTCTATCAACACCAAAAAGATATTGAGTTAAATCATTTGTTCCTATTGAGAAAAAGTCCACATGGGGAGCAATTTTTTCAGTCATAATTGCAATACCTGGTGTTTCAACCATTATTCCAATAGCAATATAATTATCAAAAGGAACTCTCTCAACCCTTAATTCCCTTTTTAATTTTTCTATATACTTTTTAATTGCTGTAATCTCCTGTAAAACTGTAACCATTGGTAAAAGTATTCTTACATTTCCCATACCTGATGCTTTAAGTATTGCCCTTATTTGTGCCCTTAGTATCTCCTTTTCCTTCATCAAAAATCTTATCCCCCTTGTTCCAAGAAATGGATTCCTCTCTGAATAACCAGGATAATATCTACCTGCTCCAACATCTAATAATCTTACTACAAGGGGGTCAGGAAAAATTTCCTGCGCACATACTTGGTAAATCTCCGCTTGATAATTTTCATCCCTCCATTTAATTGGATCCCAAATTGCTATCTCAGTTCTGAAAAGTCCAACTCCTTGCCCATCATATTTTTTAATTATCTTTATATCCTCAGGCATGCTTATATTACCAAGAACAGCAATCTTTTTCCTTTCCTTTGATTTTGGCGGTCCTTTTTTGATGAATTTGTCAATTAAAATTTCAATATTTTTTATCTTTCTTTCATATTGTTCAATTAAAGATTTTGAAGGTTCTATTATAAGTTTTGCATTAAAGCCATCTAAAATTGCCTCATCCCCATCTTTAATTTCTTTTAAAACATCTTTAATTCCACAAATCATTGGAATTTCAAGTTCCCTTGCAAGAATAAGTGTATGGGAACTTGGACCACCTTTTTCTGTTATAATACCAATTGGTTTTTTATTTTTTAATTCAAGAATATCAACAGGAAGTAAATCTTTTGTAACAATTATTTCACCTGGATTTGCTGATATAAAATCTCCGTAACCCTGCATTTCAAGTATTACCCTTTTACCAAGATACCTTATTTCATTTGCCCTTTCTCTAAAAATTTCATTTTCTGATTCTTCCATCTTTTTTAGAAATTCTTCAAGTGTTTCAAGAAATGCCCTTTCAGCCCTTATATTATCTTCCTCTATTTTATTCTTAACCCTTTTAACAAACTCATTATCTTCAAGCATCATAATCTGAGTATCCAAAATTCTTGAAATCTGTCCTTTCCATCCATAAGAAATCTTTTTCCATTCATTTATTATTTTCTTTCTTGCTTTTTCAAATTTCAAACATTCCTCTTTCACATTTATAAAAGGTCTATAATCAATTTCAAATTTATCAGGCTCAAATATTCTTATCCTACCAATTACAATTCCCTTTGAAGAACAAATTCCTTCAAGGATTTTCTCCTTCATTTTTCACCAAACCCACTTTTAACAAGGTTTGCAAGTGTCTCAACTGCTTCATTCTCATCAGGACCTTCTGCTTTTATAATAAGTGTGCTACCACACTCTGCTACGAGCATTAAAAGGCTCATTATACTTTTCCCATTAACAGTCATACCATCCTTCTCAACAAGTATTTTTGATTTAAACTTCTCAGCAGTTTTAACAAATAAAGATGCAGGTCTTGCATGAAGCCCTAATGTATTTGGAATAACTACCCTTACTTCCTTCACTTTTCTTCTTTAAACCTATTTTCAAGTTTTTTCAAAACATCAGGTAAAGTTGTATATTCCATTTCTTCCATTCCGAGTCTATGGGGTTCAAAAGGGCCCATCCTTCTTATATAATCAGCAATCTCCTGTGCCCTTTTCCTTGCTAAATCAAATGCAGGGTCATCAAAAAGGTCTTTTGGTCCTACAAGTTTTGCATTTTTTATTTGAAATCCAAGAGCAGCAATCCTTGGTGGACCATCAAATCTTGTGCAATTTGCTTCTTTAATTGAAACAGGCATAAGCGGTCCCCAATGGGAACCCCTCATCCATCCTGCAACCATATGTGCTAATGAAAAGGGCTCAAGAACTTCACCAACTGCAGGAAAACCACTTTGAGTTCTTACAATAAGAACAGGGTCATCCTTACCAACATACCTTCCTGCAATTAATGAAAGTCTTTGAACAGAAGCAACTGCTGCTATAACTCCATCATACCTTTTTACTTCCTTAATAATATAATTTTCAACAGCACCTATAAGGGATAAAAGGTCATACATCTCTTCAGGACATTTAAGTTCTACTACAAGCCCTTTTTTAACATCAAGAACTTTAAATATAAAACCTGGATGAATTTTTGGGTCAATTACAAGCCCTGCTGTATTAAAGGGGTCAGCAAATATTTTAAAAAGTGGCAAATTCCAGGCACCTGGTGAGGTTTTATCAGCCATAAAGACAATTACAGGTTCAGAAGGTCTTTCCTCTATTTCCATTTCAGCAACACCAGGTCCCATTCCTTTAACATTTCCTGAAAATGCCTCTGAAAGAATATCCTGACCAGCACCATAAAGTCCCATATCTTCTGCTATTTTTGCACATGCCTTAAAAATTTCCCATGCAAGCCCATGTATCTCAGAATTATCAACTCCTTTTTTATGTGTCATTATAAGTTGCAGGTCATCACCAACAGATGTAACATGATAATCAACTATTATTCCCTTTTCTTTTGCATCAAATAATCTTTTTTCACCTTCTTCTATTAAAGCAGGATGCATTCCAGAATGTCCTACATACCCTCCTATGTCCGCCTTTATAACCGAAATTGTAGTTTTCACTTTAATCCTCCTTTCAAAAAAAGATTTAAATTATAAAGGTAAATTTAATTTTAGTCAAGATATATTTTTCTTTATAATTATAGAATGATAAAAGCAGTTATTTTTGACCTTGATAATACATTAGTTGATTTTTATAGAATGAAAGAGGAAGCAATAAGATATGCTGTTGAAGCAATGATTGATGCTGGATTAAAAATGCCAAAGGAAATTGCCTACAATAAAATATTTGAAATTTATGAAAGGGAAGGAATTGAGGACCAAAAGATTTTTGATAAATTTTTAACCGAGAGTTTTGGAGAAATAGATTATAAAATTCATGCTGCTGGAATAGTTGCTTATAGAAAGGCAAAAAGCGCTTCACTTATCACTTATCCAAATACACAATATACTCTTATAACACTTATTAAAAAAGGAATAAAACTTGGAGTTGTTACAGATGCTCCAAGAATCCAGGCATGGACACGCCTTGTCCAGCTTAATTTACACCATTTTTTTGATGTTGTTGTAACATTTGATGATACGGGAAAAACAAAACCATCAGAAGAACCCTTTATTCTTGCCCTTAAAAAATTAAATGCTCTACCTCATGAAGCAATAATGGTTGGAGATTGGCCTGAAAGGGACATACTTGGAGGAGCAAAAATTGGAATGAAAACAGTTTTTGCAAGATATGGTGATATATTTGGAACAAAGGAATCAGGTGCAGATTTTGAAATAAATGATATTTCAGAATTGATTGAAATAATAGATAAATTAAATGAAAATAGGTATTGATATTGTAAATAATAAAAGGATTAAAGAAATTTATGAAAAATATGGGGAAAGATTTTTAAAAAAAGTTTTTACAGATGAAGAAATAGATTATTCAATGAAAAGGAAAAATTTTATAGAATCACTTTCTGCAAGATTTGCTGCAAAAGAGGCATTTTTAAAGGCAATGGGAATGGGATTGGGGAAAATAAGTTTTAAGGAAATTGAGATAAGAAGAGAAAAAGGAGCACCTTTTTTAAAACTTTATGGAAAGGCAAAAAAAGTTTTGGAAAATAAAAAGGTTGAAATATCAATTACTCATGATAAAGATTATTCAATAGGTGTATGCATAATATATGAAGATAGAAGATAGGAAAAAAATATTTTATGAAATAAGGAAAAGAATTGAAAGTGGGGAAAGTTATGAGGATGTTAAAGAAGATTTAAAAAAACTTTATTTAGAGATAAAAAATGAAATAGATTCATTAAAGGAACTTCTTGATGAAATAAAGGAATTTACATTAAAAATAAAAGAGAAAAAGGAAGAAGTAAAAATATATGGAGATACTCAAAATCTTATTCAAAGATTAAAGGGAATAACAGAGGTTGATTTAACAACATTTATTGATAAGGGATGGAATGCAATTGCAAAAGGAAACTATGAAGAAGCAATAAAAATTCTTGAAAGGGCAAAAGAAATTGCTCCTAATAATACAAAAATTTTAACTTTACTTGGATGGGCATATACACATATTGGAAATTACGATGAAGCATTAATGTTGTATCAAAAAGTTTTAACAATTGAACCAGAAAATACACTTGTTATGAAGGATTTAGGTTATATATGCTATAAAAAGGGAATATATGGTGAAGCAATTGAGCATTTTGCAAGAGTTTTAAAAATGAATAATAATCCTACTGCAACCCTTTATACCTTATATTACATGGGACTTGTTTATTTAGATAGGGAAATGTATGATGATGCCGAGGAATTTTTTAAAAAAGCAATAGAAAGGGGACCAAATTTACAAGAGGCATATTATTATCTTGCAATAACATATGAAAGAAAGGGAAACCTTGAAGAAGCAAAAAAATATTTGAGAAAAGTAATAGAAATAAATCCTGATACAAAAATAAGTAAAAATGCAATGGATAAATTAGAAATTTATGCTTATTGAAGAATATTTTGGATTTAAAAAACATCCCTTTTTAAACACAATTGATTTAGAATTTTTATTCTGGAGCAAGGAATTTAAAGAAGGTTATGCAAGACTTTTATATTCAATAATTGAATCAAAAACAGGACTTTCCTTAATACTTGGAGAAATTGGATGTGGTAAAACAATGCTTTGTAAAGCACTTCAAAAAGATATTGAAGAAAGAAATTTGAGGGTATGCGTTATTGAAAATCCCTTACTTTCACCAAAAGAATTTTTAATTAATTTAATTTTAAGTTTTTTTAATGAAGAAATAAAGGGGACAAAAGCATATTTATTTAAGGAAATTGAAAAAAGAGTAAAAAAAGAAGATAAAGGTTATGCTGTTTTGATTGATGAGGCACAAATTTTATCCTCAAAAATTTTTGAAGAAATAAGACTTTTATTAAATATTGAAAAAAAAGAAGGGAAAATATTAAATGTTGTTCTTTTTGGGCAAATGGATTTAAAGAAAAAACTTAAAAAAGAAATTGCTTTAAAACAAAGGGTTGGAATAAGTTATACACTTTTACCTTTAAATAAAGAAGAAACAAAAGAATATATTAATCATAGGTTAAAGGTTGCAGGGAAAGAAGAAGAAATATTTAATGAAAAGGCAATTGAAGAAATATATAATTTTACAAATGGTATTCCTCGTCTTATAAATATAATTTGCTCAAATTCTCTTTTTGCAGGATTTATGAGGGAGAAAAGAAAAATTGATGAGGAAATTGTTAAAATTGTAATAGAGGATTATAAAAGAAATCTGGAATAAAAGGTTACACATTTTACTTATAGGAAACACATTTAAAAATAAAATTATTTAAAATGAATAAAAATTTTTGGCATAAATTTTTCATATATAAAAATAGGAGGTGAAAAAATGAAAAAGGGATTTACAGTAATTGAACTCTTAGTTGTAATAACAATAATAGGAATATTTATAGGACTTTCAATCCCTATTTTTAGAAGCATTGGTAAGGAAAGTTTATCAAGCAATGTTTATGGTTTTGCACAAACTTTAAAAAGTATAAGGGAAACAGCAATTATAAGAAATATGGAAGCACAAGTAATTTTTAATCCTGCTACAAGGACATATTCTATTCAATATGGGAATGAAGAATCAAAAATTTATGAAGTCAATTTTTCATTTTCACCTGGAAATGCAACAATTGCAACACCTGAATGTGGTGGTGGAGCACCTGATCCTGATGGAATTCAATTCCCTGGTGATACATTAATATTTGATTCAAAGGGATTTGCAACACCAGGAGCAGTTTATATATCAAGCAGTGGAGAAACTTATGGAATTGGTGTAGCAATTTCAGGAAGAATAAAAGTATGGAAATGGGGAGGTGGAACATGGTATTAAGAAAGGGATTTACACTTATTGAACTCATGGTAACAATTGTTATATTAGCAATTATGTTTACGGGACTATTACAGATGGTTTTCCTTGGAATGCAGGCAGATATTGCAGTAAGGAATAGAATTTTTGCACAAAATCTTTTATCTCAACAGGTTGAAAATTTAAGAACAATATCCGAAAATGACCCATTATGGGGAAATGATGGTGATAATAATGATTTAGATGATTTTTCAACCCCTGACTTTGGACCTGATACAATATTTTATGGAGATTACCCATTTGAAGTAATTAGAAATGTTGCTGATGATATTCCTCAGCAAAATATGAAAACTTCAAGAATTCACATTTTATGGAATTTTAGAAATCAAAGGATATTTGAAGATGTTGTTATATGGATAGGGAGGTGAAAATGAAAAGGGGATTGACAATTGTTGAACTTCTTGTAGCATTAACAATTTTTGGCATTGTTCTTGGAGCAATACTTTCAATATATTTTTATCAGCAGAAAAGGGCAACATATGTAGAGGAAACATCAGTTATGCAAACAGATGCACAGATTGCCTTTGAACTTATAAAAAGAGATATAATGCATGCAGGACTTTGTTTACCAAAAGAAAGGATGCCTGTTCAGGGAATAAATGGTGGACAAAATGCCCCAGATGAAATAACTCTTTTTGGTGTTGCATTTTTTGCAGAACTTTCAAGAGTAAGATGGAATCCAATAATAGCACTTTCCACAGGAGGAATTATAATATGTAGAAATTGGGATAATCCTCAAAGGGATATAAATCCAGGTGATACTGTCATAATACTTTCACAATTCAAAACCCTTCTTTATCCAGAGTTAAATCTTTTTGTAACAGATGTAAGTATTGACCCTGAAGGAAGAAGAATAATAACATTAAATAGTCCTGTAAGTGTTAATGCAGGAGGATTTTTAATAAAAGTTATTGGGGATATTTATCAACAAGGTGTAAGATACTGGCTTGACCAAGGGACAAGAAGATTAATGAGAAACAATCATATTTTTCTTGAAAATGTTGAAGATTTTCAGGTTGCTTATGGATATGACTGGAATAATGATGGAAGAGTTGATGAAAATGAATTTGCGAATAATTTACCAGGTGTTCCACCAGATTCCCTTTATAAAAGACCTTTCATGATAAGAATAAATATTTTAGTGAGAACTGAAAAGGGAATTGGTGGTTTTAGATATCCTTTAAATCAAATAGTGATTGAAGATAGAATTATAAATTTAGAAGGATTTGAAAGAAATTATAATAGAATAATTTTAAGAGGAATTATTTTTCCAAGAAATTTGAAGGGGGTGTAAAATGAAAAGAGGAATTGTTATGGTTGTTACAATAATTGTTTTGATGCTAATTTTAATTGCAGGTTCTCTTGCTCTTTTCCTTGTTTCAAAAAGCATATATGTAACAGGTGCCCAGCAAAGAGGATATACTGCATTTCAAGCATCAGAAGGAGGAATTGAAAGGGGAATGCAACTTGTTGATATAAATTTCAAAGAAGGAAATGTAAATATACCACCTGAAACTATAAATATAAGTGGTTATGATGTAAGGGTTACGCCACAATTTATTGGTGTTTTTACACAGGCAGGTGCTGCAATTGAGTTTGCAGTTGGTTATCTTGGATACGGTATTGCTGCATCAAAAGGTGGTTCATATCATTTATATTCAATATTTTCAGATGCAGGAAGGGAATTTGGAGCACAAAGCAATTTAGAAACTGTTCAAAAGAAAATTATTGGATTTGAATAAAAAAGGAGGTGATTTATGAAAAAAATATTTATAATTTTTTTAAGTGGGATAATTTTTAAGGCAATCACACAAAGTATGCCCTGCTGTGCACCACCTGAAGTTGCAAATGTTGTTAGACCAAACATTCTAATTGTGTGGGATATAACAGGAAGTATGAGATGGAGAGCAACATGGACTGGACAAAGTGTGCAAGATCCAAATTGGGATAATGAGTGGGTAGGAGGAGGGGCTTATGATCCAAATAAAATATATTATGGATATTTTCATCCAGATTCAATTTATCAATATAGAAGCAATATCTGGAAAGCAGTCCCAAACATTGCATATACTGACCATTCTATAACTCCAGAAAAGTTTGACTTTAATAATGATAAATATCTTGGAAATGTTTTAAATTGGGGAACAATGTCAAGATTTGATGTTGCAATAAAAGCATTAACAGGAGGAAAAGGACAACCAGCAGGTCAAGTTAATAAAAACACTTTGGAAGGATTTGGTGATAATTACGGCTACAGAGCATGGCCAACACTTTCTATAAAAGTTGGAAACAGAACTTATAGATTTGAAAAACCTTCAACAGATAAATTTTCTATTAAATGTAAAGAAACAAATAACTCTAAAACATATTTTTGCAAAGTTGATGTTTCAAAAGTTCCTCTTGAATATAAAATTGGAGTTATACCACAAATTGCTGACACAAATGCAGACAATGCATGGGATGAAAATTCACCACGATTTGGTTTAATGACATTTACAACAGGTCAAAATCCTTATGCACAAGTTGTAAAATATCTTCATGATGCAGAAAATCCACCTGATATGGAAGATTTCCTAAATGCAATAAATAATGTAACACCAAAGGGGAGCACACCTGTTGGTGATGCAGTTCTTGAAGCAATACATTATTATAGATATTGCTCTCCCCATTGGAGCGGTGCTTATCAATGGAACATAAATCAAGTTGGAACACATAAAGACCCATGGTTTACAGGAAATCCATCAAATCCACAAAGTGCATGGTGTAGAAAAAGTTTTATAATTTTAATAGGTGATGGTGAATCAAATTCCGACCGTCCTGTATCAAGTGATTGGGCACATTTGCCACAAGGTCCTTTTCCAGGAAGATCTTTATGTGATTATTATACAGGAACTGAAAAGGCATATTTGGGTGGTGATTGCTGTAGTGGTTGTGATGACCCTGCAGATGATTATGCCTATTATGCACATATAACAGATCTAAGACCTGATGATGAGCCAAGATATGGACTTCCATGCCCACAAAATTTAACCTTTTATACACTTTTCTGCTTTGGTAGTGAAGTTCAAGGAGGTGAAGAACTTTTTCAAGACATTGCTTGTTTTGGAGGATTTGAAGATAAAAATAATAATTTAATTCCTGATGGATATCCAAATGTATCAAATGATGAATGGGATAAGGATGGAAATTTGATTCCTGATAATTATTATGAAGCACAAACAGGACATGAGATTGAAAGGGCAATGAGAGAAATAATATATAGAATTATAGCAGGAGCAACATCAGCAACAGCAATGTCAATCGTATCAGGAACTGCTAAAGGAGAAGGTATTGGAACATTTGCATTATATTATCCAAGGCGCCTTGTAGGTGGAAGATTTTTAACATGGCTTGGTGAAGTTAAGGGTTTATGGGTTGATAAATTTGGTCTTTTAAGAGAAGAAACAGAAAGTAATTTAACACTACATTTGAAAAATGATTATGTTATAAGTTTTGCTTCTGCTGAAACAGGTGATATATGTAATCCAGCAGGAACAATGACAATTTATAAATATAAGGGAGTTAATTGTGAAAGGGATACTTTTGAACTTGTTGGTCAAAGTAGTTTTGATGACTTAAATGCATTATGGGATGGAGGGAAATGGCTATGGAATGCAACACCTGGTGAAAGGAATATAAAGACATGGGTTGATTTAAACAACAATAGAATAATTGAATCTTCTGAAATAATTGATTTTTCAATTTCCAACAAAAATTTAATATTTCCTTATCTTGATGTTCCTTCAATTCATTTTGCAGAATCACTTATAAATTATATAAGAGGGGTTGATTATTTAAAATGGAGAGATAGAAAAATTGATGGAAAAGTATGGAAACTTGGAGACATTGTTTATTCATCACCTCTTTTTGTTCAAAGACCAATGGAAAGATATGATTTACTTTATCTTGATGCTGATTATAAGGAATTTTATAATGCTTATAAAGATAGAAGAGGAGTTGTTTATGTTGGAGCAAACGATGGAATGGTTCATGTCTTTAATGTTGGTAGAGTTGTTCCACAAAATTTAGAAGCATGTGTTCCAGCACTTCTTGACCCAATGGGAATTCCTCCTGGAAAAGAAATATGGGCATATATTCCCTTTAATCTTTTACCACATTTAAAATGGTTAAAGGACCCTGATTATTGCCATGTTTATTATGTTGATTTAAAACCTTATCCAACAGATGCAAAAATATTTACACCTGATGATATACATGTAGGAGGTTTTGGAACACTTTTAATAGGTTCTGCACGACTTGGTGGCTCCCCTTATAATCTTTCTGGAAATATACTTTCATCCTCATACTTTTGCATAGATGTTACAGAGCCAACAAATCCCTCATTTTTATGGGAAAAGAATTTACCTGATTATTCATATACAGTTCCATATCCAAATGTTGTAAAAGTTGGTGAAAAATGGTTCCTTGTATGTGGTTCAGGACCTAAAACATGTTCAGGATTTTCAGACCAGAATGCAAAAATTTATATACTTGATTTAAAAACAGGAGATATTTTAAAAACATTTACAGTTCCTGAAGCAAATTCTTCAATAGGAGATATAATATCAGTTGACCTTGGTCTTGATTATACAGTTGATTTAATTTATTTTGGAACATATTCTTATACAGGAACACAAACAAATCCAAATTTCAATGGAAGAATTTATAGGATTAAAACACATGGAGATGAAAATCCAAATAATTGGTCTTTAAGCACTGTTATGGACCTTGGAAGACCTATTACATCAGCAGGTGGCGCAACACTTGATGAATATGGAAATTTATGGATATATTTTGGAACAGGAAGATTATTTTATGATGGTGATAAAGGAGATATAGAAAGACAGGTATTTGTTGGAATTAAAGATGATACAGTTAGCACATATACATATGCAGATCTTTTTAATGTTACAAATGTGATAGTTTATGATGATGGAACTGTTAAAATAGGTAATTCAGAATATACATGGGAACAATTTGTTGATATGGTAAGTGCGAAAAAGGGATGGTATAGGGAACTTGTATCTACTGGTGAAAGGACACTTTTTAGACCACTCATTATAGGAGGAGCAGTTGTATTTACAACATATGCTCCAATCTCAGGAGATATATGTCAATTTGGAGGAACAGGAAGATTATATGCTTTATACTATATAACAGGAACAGCATATAAATCACCAATACTTGGAGTTCAAGGAAATATAATACTTCCTTCAATTGAACTTGGAGGAGGAATACCATCAGAACCAACCATGTGGATAGGAGCATCTGAAGAAAAAGTATTTATACAAATTAAAGGAAAGCCAGAAGGATTAAATATAACTCTACCCCATAACCCAAGGGGTGGACTTATCTTATGGAAAGGGAGGTGAAAGATGAAAAAAATTTTTATAATTTTAATTTTAATGGGTTTTCTTTTAGGAAAAGAAGGAATAAAGCTTGAAAAGGGTGAATATGTAATTTCCTTTTATTCAGTTGTTTATAAAATTGAGGGAAATAAAATAGACCTTGGAGAAAATGGCGAATTAATTCTTGAAAAATCTATAAATGAAATGATTTCTTTAAACAAAGAATTTTTAAAGGATACAAATTCAAATCCAATTCCCCTTAATAAAGTAGAATATCCTGCACTTTTTGTAATTCATGCTGTAGTTAAAGATAAAGGGATTCCTGAAGAAATATCTGAAATTGCTAAATATGTGAAAAAAGTTGTTGGTTTAGAATATATTGGTGGAAAGGAAAAGGCAGAAGAATATATAAGATATTGGGAAGAAATTCATAAAGAAAGATGAAAAAAATTTTGATTTTTCTTTTTCTTACATGGTTTATTTCTTGTAAAAAAGAAAAGGAAATAAAATTGAATAATCCTCCTGAAATTCTATTTGCAAAGATAGAGCCAGAAAATTTAAAAATTAATGAAAGGGCAGGGGTTGTAATTTCTGCAAAAGATAAAGACAAAGATGATATAACTTATAAAATAGAATGGTTTTTAAATGGAGAAAAAATTTATGAAGGGAAAGAAATTTTCTTAGAAACTTCTAAAAAAGGTGATACACTTTATGCAATTATAACGCCCTATGATGGTAAAGAATATGGAAAACCCTATAAAACAGCCCCTGCCCTTATTAAAAATACACCACCAGAAATAATTTCTGCAAAATTTTTACCTGAAACAATTTTGACAATTACAGATAAAATTGAAATAGAAGCAGAAGGAAAAGATATTAATGACGATAATTTATCCTTTTTAGTTGAATGGTATATAAATGGTGAAAAAAAGGGAGAAGGTATAAGTTTTTTCCCACAAAAATTAAAGGAAAATGACCTTTTAGAAGCAGTTGTATATGCTTATGATGGTGAAGAGAAATCAAAAAATTTTATTATAATAAGTGCAAATGTTTTAAATAGCCCTCCAGTTATAGATTTAAAAGAAAATGAAATAAAATTATCCTCTTATCCTTATTTCACATATAAGATAAATGCTTATGACCCTGATGGTGACAATTTAAAATTTGAAATTGTTTCATCAAATATAAAGGAAATTGAAATTGATGAAAATGGAGTTATAAAAGGAAAAATAGAGGAAAATATTAAAAATATAAATTTGAGAATAAAACTAAGTGATACAAAGGGAAACGTTCGGGAAAAAGATATAATTTTTTCTTTTTAAAATTTAATCGTCAGCAAAATTTGCAAATATAACAGTTATATCAAATTCTGTTATAAAATTTCTTCTTGTATTAATTTCATGAGCAAAAATTTTATAATGAGCACGCGTTTTTAAAGGATTTGGACTCGAATATGGATTATTTTTATGCATATCATATATTGGATTATAATAAGCTTTTAACCATGAAGGAACAATATCAATTTTTGCTTCTGTCCATCTCCTTGGTGAAATAACAATGTTTGTTTCAAAATGAAGTGAATCTAATACATGACCCCCATCATATCTTACAAATCTTATTTTTTTATCTTTTTCATTATAAAAAGTTATATAAAAACTATCAATTAAACATTTTGGATTAAAACCACCAATTGTATCGGGAAAATCAAAATAGAAATTAATTTTAAGAGTGTCATATGTAAAAATAACAACAGTATCTTCAATTGTGATTACATCAGAAGTAAATGAAGTATTCTCAAGACTTACAATTAAGGCATCTTTTTCTACAGAAGCAGACCTACATCCTATTATGAAGCTTATAATGCCTATATATATTAAAATTTTACCCTTCACAAAAACCTCCTTTTTTAAAAATACTTTACTTGACAAATAAATCAATTTTGTATATAATTATAATGCTTAATTTAAAAAATGTCAAGTAAACTTTTAAAAAATTTTTATAAGTTATTTAAAATGAAAAGGGAGGTTATATGGAAATAAAAACAAAAGCCGTTCTTTTAATAGTAATAATAGTAGGAACTCTTTTCTCTCAAATAAAAGATATAGAAATTTCACCTGAAGGAAAAAATACAAAATTGATATTGTATTCTGAGGCACCCATTTCTTATACAATATTTTCAAGGGAAGCACCTTCACAAATTTTGATTGATGTTCAAAATGCAAAAACAGAATTATCTTCTGGAATATACACTGTTTATGCTGGTGGAATAACAACAATTTCTATTGAGCCATTTGAAGAAGGCAATTTTATAAGATTTGTCATAAATCTTGAAAAAAAATTTTTGCATAAAGATGAAAGAAAAAATGGAAATATAGTATTAACTTTATATGAAACAGGTGGAAATTTTAAAGGATTAACACTTTCAGGAAAACCACCAGAAGCACCACCTTCTACTATTCATGCATTACCTTTACCAACAACACCCTCAATCGCACCTCAAAAGGGAATAAGAATTTCATTAAATCTTGAAAATGCTGATATTGTTACTATTATAAAGGCAATTGCAGAATATGTGGGACTTAATGTTGTATTTGGAGAAGAAGTAAAAGGAAAAGTAACACTTCGTGCTGAAAATATTCCTTGGGAACAGGCATTTGAACTTGCTTTAAGAACTGTTGGTCTTTCATATATTTATGAAAATGGAGTTTATAGAATTGCACCACCTGAAAAAATAAGGGAAGAAGAAATAAAAAGGAAAAGAACTGAAGAGGAGGCAAAACTCCTGCAACCCCTTATAACAAGAGTTTATGTTTTACAATATGCAATTGCTGATGAAGCAAAAAAGAATGTTCAAAAATTATTAACATCAAAAGGACAATTAGAAGTTGATGAAAGAACAAATGCAATTATAATAACAGATATTGAAGAAGTTCATGAAAAGGTGGCATCTCTTATAAAATCACTTGATACACCTGTATATCAAGTGGCAATTGATTCAAGAATTCTTGAAATAAATAAAGGTGCATTGGATCAAATGGGTGTTCAATGGAATGTTAAAAATTTAAGGGGAACAGGAGTTGCAGGAGAAGTTTATGGAGGAGCATCTCCTGGTGCTATGCCAGGTGCACCTACACTTTTTGGACAAGTTGGAATAATAGCAAGAGGTGCTTTAATAGACAATGTTATATCAATGTATGAACAGAGAAAACTTGTAAAAACAATATCAAATCCAAAGATAACTGTTCTTAACAACCAGAAGGCAAAAATACACGGAGGTTCAAGAATTCCATATATTACAAGGGACCAAGCAGGAAATCCAATAGTTCAATTTGTTGATGTAGGAATAAGACTTGAAGTAACTCCTCATGTTAATGTAAATAAACAAATAACACTTGATATTCACACAGAAGTTTCAGAACCAGGTGCACAACTTCCAGGAGGTATTGAAATACTTACAAACTTTGCTGATACAAGAGTTTTATTAAACAATGGAGAAACTGCTGTTATTGGTGGATTAATAAAATATAAGACACAATCAACAAGGGAAGGGGTTCCATTTTTATCAAGAATACCACTTATTGGAAGACTTTTTGGTGGAACTGTTGGAGAACAAAGCGAAAGAGAAATTGTAATCTTTTTAACTCCTAATATTGTTGAATAAGGGCGGATAGCTCAGGGGCGAGAGCGCCTGCCTTACAAGCAGGAGGTCCCAGGTTCAAATCCTGGTCCGCCCATTATTTTAATGCATTTTCAAAATCTCTTATTATATCTTCTATATCCTCAAGCCCAACCGAAACCCTTATAAGACCAGGATCTATCCCTGCTTTTTGAAGTTCTTCATCAGAATAGGTTGAATGTGTCATTGAAGCAGGATGCTCTATAAGTGTTTCAACTGCACCAAGCGAAACTGCAAGTGTGCATATTTTTAATGAATTTAAAAATTTTATTGCTTCTTTTTTCCCACCTTTTATTATAAAAGAAAGCATTCCTGAAAAACCCTTTTCCATTTGTTTTTTTGCAATTTCATGTCCTTCAAAATCTTTAAGACCTGGATAAAAAACCTTTTCAATTTTTTTATGATTTTTTAAAAATTCAGCAAGCTTCATCGCATTATAAGAATGTCTTTCCATCCTTATATGAAGTGTTTTAATTCCTCTTAAAGTAAGCCATGCATTAAAAGGGGAAAGGCAACCACCAAGATGAGTAAGATAATGTTCTTTTAAAGAGTTTATAATCTCTTTTCTTGAAATTACAATACCACCTATTGCATCAGAATGACCTGTTAAATATTTTGTCAAAGAATGAACAACAACATCTGCTCCTTTTTCAATTGGTCTTTGATGATAAGGAGTTGCAAATGTATTATCAACAACAAGAGGTATATTATAATTTTTACATATTTTAGAAGTTTCTTCAATGTCAAATATATCAAGAGTTGGATTTGCAGGTGTTTCAATATATACAAGTTTTGGCTTAATTTCTTCAATCTTCTCTTTAATTTCCTTTAAAAAATTTTTTGCCTTTATAGGTATAAATTCAATACCAAATTTTTCATTAAGAAGTTTTAAAAGGGCAAATGTTCCACCATAAATTGGTTCTGAATAAATTAATTTTTCACATGGTTTTAAAAAGTAAAGCAAAATACTTGTTATTGCAGCCATACCTGATGAAAAAGCACAAGCATCTTCTCCTTTTTCAAGAAATGCCATTCTTTCTTCAAGAATTTTTACAGTTGGATTTGAAAGCCGTGTATATATATACCCTTCTTCTTCACCTCTAAAAAGTTTTCCACCCTGTTCTGCATTTTCAAAAAAATATGTGGAAGACATATGAATAGGAGGAATTACATCCCTTTTATTTGAATCTCTATAAGGTTTTGGTCCATGAATACATCCTGTATCAAATCGCATATTATCATCCATAAAAACCCCCATAAATTTTTTTAAATTATTAAGGAAAAGAGTTTAAATTTTCAAATTTAAAATTTTCAAAATTCCTTGAATTATAAAGGAAAAAAATATTCCATTTTTATAAAAGATTGCTTCTTTTTTTAAAAATTGAGAAAGACCTTCTTTTTTACTTATAAACTTTAATAAAATAAAAAGCATTGATTTTAAAAAGAAAAATAAAAGGAAAATCGCATATATGAAACTGAAATCACATCCATACCAAAAGGAAAGGAATATAAAAAAAGAGGAAAAATAAAAGGAAATGATAAAGAAAATAGAAGTATAAAAACCAAGATACTTTGAATATGTCATAACACCAAGTTTTTCTTCAAAGGGAAAATTTATTTTTTCAGAAAAATATTTCAAAAAATTTATTATGAAAAATCCAAAAAAGATTGAAAGAATTTCAGGGAAAAATGGAAATTTAAAGGGATAAAGGAAAAAAAGTAAATATAAATTTAAAAGGGAATAAAAAAAATCCTTTAAAATAAATTTTTTGTTAAAATATTTCCTTAATTTTTCATATTTAAAAAATAATGAAAGAAAAATAAAAAGTAGATAAAATTTTTTTAGAAAATAAGAATTTTTAAAAAGGAAAATTGAAGAAAAAAAGGAAATCAAAAGTAAAAGGGGAATTTTTTCAAAATCTTTTTCTTCCTCATTTATTTTTAAAATTAAAAAAAATCCAAGAGAAGAAAAAAATTTGAAAATTTCAAGAAAATCTAATTTTACATTAAAAATAAAAGAGGAAGATAAATAAAAGAAAAAGAAAAGAAAAAAATCAATTAATTTACCTTGCAAGCAAAATGCTTATAAAATAAAGGAAACCAAACATTAAATTAAGTTTTGCAGTTAAAAGGTCAAGCATAACAAAATCAAAAAAAGAAGGGTTAAAGGCAATTCTTATATTTTTTATAGCATCTGGTAGAGTAAAGAAAACAATAAGAGACCAATAAGGAAGAAGTTTTAGAATTATGAAAATTAAAACTAAAAGATAAGGAATTATTATTAAAGCAAGATAGTAATAGGAGGAAATTTTATAACCAATTAAATTTGCAACTGTTATCGCCTTTGCCCTTGCATCCTCCTCAATATCTCTAAAATTGTTGGCATGGAGAATAGCAACAGTAATTAAGGCAACAGGGATGATAAGAATAAAGGGAATCCATGAAAATTTTCCTTCTTGAACATAATAAGAACCAAGAGAAAGTAAAG
>Ga0197143_1001508_pt1 | contig 19512 bp, 17 predicted proteins | sample GBS70_MetaG_FD_148603 | JGI IMG/M metagenome (GOLD analysis project Ga0197143, IMG submission 148603) | Sediment microbial communities from Great Boiling Springs, Gerlach, Nevada, United States - GBS 70_MetaG | ecosystem: Environmental > Aquatic > Thermal springs > Hot (42-90C) > Sediment...
CCACTCATTGAATACATAAGCCGATGTCCATCCTGAGGGATAAATAATCACACCCGCATCCGGACCGATCTCAAATCTCATATCTCCAATGTATGTAGAAGGATTCTGGTCAAGGTCAAGAAATATGTAGAAAAATTTGTCTTCGGTAAAATTTGTATCGGGAGCTACCCATATACTTATCCTCACAAAATCATCTATCCTCTTAACCAGAACCCCATTTATATCACAATAGGGTGAATCTCCAAGTGGGTCGTGGACAAATCCGCTGTATTCAATGAAACCCATGTATATGGTGACATTATTTGTGATGCCCGGCAAAACATCCTGAACCGTTTTTCCAGAAAGAACAGGTGTTCCATCGTCAACGCTTGCGTAAGCTGTAAACACCCTTTTCTCACCGGGAGAAATAGAAATCTCTGTTTCAAGTTTGTCAACCGGAATAACTGCCGTTATCGGACTCTGAGCAGTATCCCATCGGACATCCACTGTAATTGAACTAACATAAGTAGGAACACCACCTGTTGCATCAAGTTTAAAATCAACACGGACAAAATTTTCATTTCTCTCACAGGCAAAAATCAGGAAAAATAAAAAGATAAATGAAATCCTCTTCATTTCTTCACCTCACCTTGGAAATATAATTTTTATATTAACCGGAGAAGAACTGAGTTCATCAAAAACCTCCTGCGCCCCTGTCTGAAGGGTTTGCTCAACTGGTGGTTTATTGTAAATTCCTTCCTCTAAGAACGGGCTTTCCTTGGTCTCTGTAGGAACTTCTATCCTTCCGCCTTCCCATAACTCTTCCGGTTCCTCATGAGATGGCTCAATACCTTCAATAAATTCTTTTATTTTTTCAGGGTCAAACCTCTGTGGAGGTGAGGGAGGTTCACCCTCAAAAACCGATGTCATAAACCCTTCTTCAAGGACTATGCTTCCGTATGGTGTATCAACATTGACGGAATCTTCAAGGGCAATAATTTCTGTCTGGGATGGTGAGTAAACAGATACTATGAACTTCGTTCCCCTCACACCAACAACTGCAGTAGGTGTTTCAACTGAAAACTCTCCCTTTATTCCCTTATAAATTTTTCTTAAAAATGTCATAATTGACCCCCTTATAAGTTTAACAATTCCCTTCCTCCTTGAACCTGCTTCATCAAGGAGGAAATCTGACAGGTTTACCTCTGCATTGGGACCTATTTTTATCACGGTCTCATCAAGTAGAATAATTTCAATTTTTCCGTTCTGATATGTCCTTATCATATCTCCTTTAAGAAAATATGTGGAACGGGTAATTTTCTCGGCAACTCCTTTCCTCAAAACTTCACACCTTCCCTCTATCCTTCCAGGATATCCTACGACCTCCTCTCCATAGGAGAAACCCTTCATCAAAAAAAAGACAAACACAAAATAAAACCTTTTCTTCATAATGTCCTCCTTCTTTCTACTCAACCCTCAAACCTATTCCCGCACCTACAATGTTCCTTTTATAATCATACATCTCTATATTTGAATTTTCAAGATAAAATCCATAAGTGGCAAATATGTTGAACCATTTGAAAATCTCATACCCTATAAGGGCTTCAATCCCTACCTCATTATCAACCCTTCTTTTCCCGAATATACTGTCTCTATGCCTGAAATCCCTGTATGTATAAGAAGGTTCTATGCTGATGGTGAATTTTTTAAAGGGAATAATACTTCCCCTTATCATTATTGTGTGGGATGTATAATCCCAGTCCCTTCCATAGGTGTTTGAGTTTTCAATGGCATAACCCCCGTAAAGGCTAAATTTTGAGAAAAACAACTGCCTTGAGTACAGCTCCATCCTCTCAAACCATCCATCTCTGTCCTGTTCCCCCGAAAGTCTCTCATAATATGCAAGCTTTGAAAGGGAGATAGAGCCGCCAAATTCTGACGAATCCATTCTGTATAAAAAGCCTGTTTTTCCATACCCTCCTTCTGAAAAGGGATTGAGGTCTGTTGATATATACGCCTTTGAATAACCTCCTGAGATAAAGAAATTAAAATTCTTCTTAATTCTATAACCTCCTTCAACCTCTGCCCTGTGCGTCTGAAAGTTTATGTGGTGAAACCTGTGGTTTAGGTTCTGATAAAAATCGTATGATATAGTTGAATAAAAATTATTGAATGGTTTTATACCAACCCTCCCCATGAAATTCCCGAACCATCTATTATCAGATTTCTTTTCAAAGAGTTCTTTAAACAGGGCTCTCAAGGTAGAATCATCTGGAAGAAGCCCTGCATTGGAGTCATAACTATATCCTGATGTGAAACTAACTTTATAGGCAAAAACCCTTTCTTTTTTCAGAAGCTCAGCTGCCCTTTTTCTCACCTCCGTGTTTTCTCCCTTCTCAGCCATCTTGAGATACTTTTTACCGGATTTTTCATCTCCAATTTTTAGATACAACTCTCCGAGAAAAAGGAGTGCATATTCGTTCACAGGATAAGGAGCATCCAGTGCCTTTTTAAACTCGGAAATTGCCTTCTCATTTTCTCCCATCTCAACCCTGCACAGTCCTGCATAATAGAATGCCTCGGGTTTCTTTTGTACCTTCCATCTTTCAATATAAGGAATTCCAACATCGCACCTTTTTGCCTTTATTGAACACAGGGCTAAATATCTGTAAGCAGTAGCATCATCCCTTTCATCAAGAACCTCCTTCATCTTCTCAATGCATTTATCGTATTCCCCTCTGTTATAATAGGAAATTCCTGTTTCTAATTCCTGTGAGAGGGCATTAAAAACAAAAAAGAAAAAATATATAAAAACAAATCTTTTCACTTTTTCAATTTTAAATCGTAAAAATATAAATTCAAGCAAAATTTGCTTTGTTGAATAATTAACTTCCACTGTGTGGATTTTATGGGATAGGGACTTTCAAATTGAAAGGTTTTTATCCTGCTTTTTTAATCCAAAAGAAATAAGGTCAAGACCAAAATCAACAAATGCCTCAGAAAACCTTCGCACTCAACGCTATACACCTCCTCTTCCAAAACACATTTCAGTCCACAGGAATAAAAATTTACACAAAATCCAAAATTATTGAAAGCGGCCCTCTTTGAAAAGAAGACCGCATTTCAATACAATAAAGTAATGAAAATAAGCGCCTGCATCATTACATACAACGAAGAGGACAGAATTGAAGGTGCCTTAGAAAGTCTGAAGGATGTAGTTGATGAAATAATTGTAGTGGATGCCTGCAGCACAGACAGGACCCCTCAGATCTTACAATCTCACAACGTAAAATTCTTTCAAAGAAAATGGGAGGGATACTCGAGCCAGAAAAATTTCGCAATTTCCCAGGCGAGTTATCCATGGATTCTTTCAATAGATGCGGATGAGCGCCTCTCCGCGGAATTGAGAAAAGAAATTCTGCAGTTGAAAGAGATTGAACCCAATGTTGACGCATTCAGAATTAAAAGAAAGAATTTTTATCTCGGAAAGTGGATAAGACATTCGGGCTGGTATCCTGACAGAAAAGTAAGGTTGTTCAGAAAGGAGAAGGCACACTGGGAAGGAGACTTTGTTCATGAAAGGCTCGTGATAAAGGGAAGGATAAAAGACCTTAAAGGGGAAATTCTACATTATTCATACAGAAATCTTTCTGACAACGTTCTCAGGATAGAGAGGTACTCAAATCTTTCTGCAGAAAAGATGTGGAGAGAAGGAAAGAGGAGTTCGTATCTGAAAATTTTCTTCCTCCCATTTTTCACATTCTTGAGGCGTTTCATATTCCAGGGAGGTTTCCTCGATGGAATTCATGGATTGATAATTTCCTTTTTCTCTTCCTACTATGTGTTTCTAAAATTTGCAAAACTTTACGAATTACAGAGGAAAAGATGATTGGGACAGTTGCGAGCCTCCTTATCTCTATTGCTTCTGTAAAGAACATCTCCTTTCCCCAAAGTGTGAATCAATTCGAAAAATTCGAGGTGCGGTTTGAAGTTGATAAAGAATACAAAAACCCCTTTGACCCGGATGAGGCGGATTTATGGGCTGAGATAACGGCACCATCTGGAGTCACACTTTCGGTTCCTGCTTTTTATACCCTGGACTTTGAGAGATATTTAGAATCAGGGGTTGAACGTTTCAGACCTATAGGCTCACCATACTGGGCTATTAGATTTACGCCGGTTGAAGCAGGAACTTACAGATTTTTAATAAAAATCAGGGATGACTCGGGAACCTTTCGGACGGAAGAAATGACATTTGAAAGCCTTTCCTCCCGGAATAAAGGATTTGTCAGGGTGAACAGGGAAAATCCCTTTTATTTTTCCTTTGATAACGGTGAACCCTACGTGCCAGTGGGTTTTAATATTGCATGGGCATCGGATGATACAGGAAGTTTTTATTACGATCATTACCTTCAGAAGCTTCACGATGCTGGTGGAAATTATGCAAGAATATGGATGTCCCATTACTATCAGGGGCAGACAATAGAATGGAGTGCCGGTCATCCCTCAGGTCTGTATCACGGGTTAGGAGTTTACAGCCTTGAAGCAGGAAGCAGGATTGACAGGATAATTGAAAAGGCTGAAGCGCTCGGGATTTACATTCAACTCGTCCTCCTTTATCATACCGCCTTTGAAACATCCGTATGGTCTTCATGGAATGAAAATCCCTACAACATAAAAAATGGCGGAATGCTTCACTCTTCCATAGAATTTTTCTCAAATCCTGAGGCAAACAAGTTTTTTGATAAAAGGTTACGGTATATTATTGCGAGATGGGGATACTCAACGCATATCCTCTCCTGGGAGATTTTCAATGAGGTGGATGGAATAATTGGATATTATGAGAACAGAGATATTGTTAAAAAATGGCATATTGACAAAATTCAGAAAATCAGGAAATGGGATGTTCATAATCACTTAATAACTACCTCTTTTACACCTCCCTATTTTCTTGACGGAAATCAATTCTGGGAGGTGGAAGGGCTTGATTATACTCAGTACCATGCCTATTTAGCTCCTGTGTTCGGAATTTCATATCAGATAGTGAAGTCTGCAGAATCTTTGAGGAAATTCAACAAACCAACATTTGCCGGTGAATTTGGAATATACTGGCTTCCTACATTCAATCCCAGTGACCCCAGGGGAATAAATATTCACAACGGGATCTGGGCATCTCTTCTTTCAGGAAATGCAGGAAGTGCCATGTCATGGTGGTGGTATGATTACATTGAACCCTATGACCTATGGCATCATCTCAAAGGCGCAATAAACTTCATAAAGGATGAAAACCTCGCAGATTATTCCGAGGTTTTTTACAAAGGGGTAGGAGTATTCGACCTTTCTCCTGTAGAAATCATAGGAATTAAGTCAAAATCAGGAGCCCTTTTGTGGGTTCATGATAAGGACAGTGAATGGGATAAAAGGTCATCTTCTCAAAAAAGAGAAGATGTCCTCGTTAAGGTGGAAGGGTTGATAGATGGAGAATATTCTGTTGAATTCTGGGATACCGAAAAAGGTGAAGAAATTGAAAGGAGAAATGTGACGGTGAAGAAGGGTGTTGCAGAGATAAAAATTATTCCATTTAAAGGAGATATAGGGGTAAAGGTAAAATACAAAAAAGAATTCCCCGACGGATGTGGCTGTGCGGAAGGGAGAAATTCCTCTTTTGCAGTGGTGGTTATCGCCGGCGTATTTGTTTTTCTAATAAAGATGACACGCAACCGTCCTTCCGTTCACCTCCTTTAAAGGAGGATAGGTGGTTTTGCAAATTTCCATCCTTGAGGGACATCTGGGGTGAAAGTAACAACCGGAAGGAGGAGAGGCAGGGTTTGGAACATCTCCTTCAAGGATTATTCTCTTTCTCTTTGCTTCTGGCTCGATGTGAGGAACCGCAGAAATAAGTGCTTTTGTGTAGGGATGTAAAGGGTTCTCAAGAATTTCTTCAGCCTTCCCGTATTCAAAAATCCTTCCAAGATACATGACAAGCACAGAGTCTGAAATAACCCTTATGAGGTTGAGGTCATGAGAAATGAAAAGGTAGGTAAGTCCGAGTTTTTCCTTCAACTCCATGAAAAGTTTTATTATCTGAGCCTGGACAGAAAGGTCTAAAGAAGATGTGGGCTCATCCGCAACGATGAATTCTGGTTCCAGGGCGATAGCCCTTGCAATGCATATCCTCTGCCTCTGACCCCCTGAAAATTCGTGGGGATATCTTTTGACAGAGTCTGAAGGAAGTCCAACGATTTCAAGAAGTTCAAGAACCTTTCTTTTTCTTTCAGAGGGTGTGCCAATCCTGTGAATTTTCAATCCTTCTTCAATAATCTCTCCAACCCTCATCCTCGGGTTAAGCGAAGAAAAGGGGTCCTGAAAAATTATCTGCATCTTCCTTCTGAATTTTCTAAGTTCTGAAGAACTCAGTGCAGTCAGTTCAGTATCATCCCAGAAAACTTTTCCTCCTGTGGGTTCGATAAGCCTCAAAATCACTCTGCCCAGGGTTGACTTGCCACAACCGCTTTCTCCCACCACGCCGAGCACTTCTCCCTTTCTTATTTTGAGGGAAACCCCATCCACTGCTTTAACCCATCCCTTTATTCTTCTGAAAATTCCCCCGTAAACTGGATAGTATTTTTTTAATGCCTCCGCCCTTATTTCATTCATAGAGGAAGCACCTTACCTCTCTTGAATCAATTGTAAAAACAGGAGGAATTGAATGGCATTTATCCATCTTCTGGGGACATCTCTCAAGGAACGGGCATGTGGAAATGACTGCTTTTGCATCGGGAAGATTTCCGGGTATGCTTTCGATCTTTCCTTTTTTTGGAATGGCATTTATAAGTGCTTTTGTATAGGGATGAAGGGGTTCTTTTATGATATCCGAAGCCTTCCCGCTTTCCACAGTGAATCCTGCATACATTACGTAAATTCTCTCTGTAAGTTCGTTAAGGAGCCCAAAATTGTGAGATATCACTGCCATAGAAAGCCGGTTCTGTTCGCTCAGAGAAAGCAAAAGCTCCATAATTTGAGCCTGAATTGTAACATCAAGGGATGTTGTAGGTTCATCGGCAATGAGAAGAGACGGGTTTGATGAAATCGCTATGGCTATTACAGCCCTCTGCTTCATTCCTCCGCTCAATTCATGGGGATAGGATTTCATGAGCCTCGAAGGGTCTGGAATGCCAACCTTCCTCAGAAGTTCAAGTGCGATCTCTTCGGCTTCCTTCTTTGGTTTTTTTAGATGAAGCCTTATTGTTTCAATGAGCTGGGAACCTATTGTGAACACAGGATTAAGAGCCTGTCCCGGTTCCTGAAATATCATTGATATCTCCTTCCCCCTGAACTTTCTCGCTTCCCTTTCTTTCAAAGATAAAATGTCAACTCCTTTAAAATAGATAGACCCTGAAAAATGTGCTGGAGGAGGTGGAATTAACCTCATAATGGAAAGTGCTGTAACCGTCTTTCCGCATCCCGTTTCCCCCGCTATTCCTATTCTCTCTCCCCACGAAATTTGGATATTTGCATTCCTCACCGCATAAATTTTGCCGAGATTGGATTTCAATGTAACGGACAGATTTTTTACGGATAATAAATCCTCATTTGAGAAATTCTTGGAGTTCATCTTCGGTTATAATTTTCTTTTTTAACAGCAGTTTAAAAAGCCCCTGAACCAATTTCTCAACAGGATATCTTTTGAAAAGGTCCTCGTTTTCTTCAGCGAATTTTTCCGTAAGAACCCTGTCTCTCTCGGTGAACACCACCTGAGTTTTAAAATCCTCAAAGGCTTCCGAATCCCCTTCGTAGTAATACCTTATTGCTCTCTGAATGGCTGAATCAGTAGAAATTACCGGTCTCACTGGAAGTTTTGAAATGAACTCTATCTGGGATATCACCTCTACATCGGTAGGGTCTGACATCGCCACATAGAGGAACTTTTTACCTCCTTCCTCTTTTACTCCAAGTGGAATAACACATAACTTCTTCACCACTTCGTAAGGAAGAATCTTTAAAATACCGGGAGATATCCTGAACTTTTTGAGGTCAACAGCAGGAAGTTTCAGTTGGGTTGATAGAGCCTTAAGAAGCTGTTCCTCGGTGATAAAACCCAGTTCAAGAAGGTTTTTGCCCAGTTTGCCACCCCATTTCTGCTGATATGCGAGGGCTGACCTTAACTGGAGTTCATCAACAACCCCCGCCTTAAGCAGTATCTCCCCAAGTTTCATTTTTTCCATCTTTTAAATTTTATCATAGTTCCTCTTTTTCATTCAATTTTTTGAATTACCAACAACCCTGACCAGGGCGGGGTTCAACTGGAAAGCATTTCGCGGAAATCTATTCTTCCAGAACGAACTTTCCAAATTTTCTTATCCATTCATCCCTTACAGGGCTTGTGTAAAAGGCTTCTTTATATCTGTCTCCCTTCTGCATGAGAAGATGCACACAGAAAACTGCAAACTTCTCTTCAAGACCAAGGGTCCACGAAAGGACATTAGAAAGATGTTCCGGTTGAGCCCTTTTAGCAACACTTACTATTGTGGCAATCAGAATGGAAAGATCGGTTTTGTGAGGATATATTTTCTTCCCCTCGAGAATTTGTTGAATGTCGGGGAGTTGTTTGTAAATTTTGCAAAAAGAAGAAAATTCCAAGGCTGCTCCTTCCCCTACTATTCCTTTCCATACTTCAATGTCGTCCGTGAAAGGGAGAACATGCGACAGGTATTCCCATGTCCTTGGACAGGGGAAGGGTGTATCGGATGTCTGGGGAAGTTGAAGAAGTAATTCCGGTCTGAACTTGAGGAAGGATATCACCTCTTCAGCAAATCCTTTTTTAATGGCATATTCTGTCCAATCGTCAATGTCGCAATCAACCTCAATATTTATAAACCTAGAGATAAGTGGCGCACTTAGTTTAAAGGTATGTGCCATATGTTCCCTCTTATTGCCTGCGGCTATGATATACCATCCATCCCCAAGTTTATGTTCTCCTACCCTTCTGTCCAGAACGAGCTGGAGAGCGCTGTTTTGTAGTGAGGGGGAGGCTGTGTTAAGTTCGTCGAGAAAGAGAATTCCTTCTCCTTCATCAGGGATAAAGGGGGGTCTTGTCCAGAAGCACTTTTCCCCCTTTACAGAAGGGATACCCCTTAAATCAATTGGTTCGAGAAGGGAGAGTCTCAGGTCTATTATTCCTATGCCCCTTTCCTCAGCCACTTGTTTTACCAGAGAAGATTTACCTATCCCGGGGGCTCCCCAGAGAAATACAGGTGGGGGACATTTATTATTTAATAATTTGTGTAAAAACTCTTTTACCTTTTTTATTTTCATTTACAACCTCCCTTTAATTTCCTGGATTTGATGAATGACATGAGGGGTATTATACTCAGAATGCACGCCCCTGTCAAGTTTACGCTTTGCCTCATTAAAATCTCTATCCGAAAATTTTTGATGGAAGAAAAAGGGGCAATGAGAAGGTAGGGGCAGCTCCTCCACAGGATTCTTAAAATTCAACATCCAAAACCTGACCCAGGGCACAACGGCGAAAACACTCGATATGAGGATTTCTGAGGTGTATATTAAACACATGAGTCCAAAAAACTAAAATTTTACTTAAAAATAGGTGAAGAAACGAATAATTTTTGATTCATCCTTTTGGTTTTGAGTGTTTCCTTTAAGATGCAGTCAAAGTAAATTTCATTTACACAGGAGGACAGGGAAAGGCTCATAAGACTTGAAACTACCTTGAAAGAATTCAAGGATGCCATGGACAAGAGATTTGAGGAATTCAGGATTTATGTTGATAAGAGGTTTGGGGAAGTGAATAAGAGGATTGAGCATATGATGACATTTTTGTGGATACTTTCGGCTGTATTTCTCGGAATTGTGGCTGTGACAATTGCCTTTGTTTTAGGGGACAGAAGGGCAATGATAAGACCCCTTGAGGGCAAAATAAACCTGCTCATTTCATTATTAAAAGAAATTGCAAAAACTGAGGAAAAGGTCGCAGAGGCTTTAAGAAAATTTGGATTTTTATAAAGGGAAGGATAGTAAACCTTCCCAACCCTTCCAAAAAAGAAAACAGGGGAGAGCGGAGGGAGATTGATGCTGGAGGAAGGAAAAAGGAAGAATTTCAGATGGAAAGGTTCTTTGCCCTTCCCATAAAGTTGAAAGAAGGACAAAATTTAATAAAATTGTTGAACGATGAAATCGGTGGTCCTTTTCGCGGAGGCGAAGTTTGAAAAAGGGAAAGGCGGGCTCGGGCAAAAATGGGAAATTATTATAGAGAAGAGCGAGCTTGAAAAGATAATAAAGAAAGGGGAAAAAGTTGCGATAAAACTCCATATGGGAGAAAGGGGAAATATCAGGTATATACGTCCATACTATGTAAGGGTCCTTGTCCGAAAGATAATGGACACCGGGGGAAATCCTTTTCTCTACGATACTACAGTGATATACAAAGGAAGCAGGCAAACGGTAAAGGATTATCTCGAGACTGCAAGGGACAACGGATTTTCAGAGGAAACCATGGGATGTCCCATTGTGATCGAAGATGAAAGTGATGGAGTTGATGTTGAAGTGCCCTCTCCGTTGCGTTTAAAAAAAATAAGGGTGGGTAAAAAACTAATAAATGCCGATGTGCTCATAAACCTGGCGCATTTTACCTTTCACATGCAGTTTCCTTTTGGCTCTGCAATAAAGAATATAGGGATGGGAGGGGTATTGAAAAGTTCCAAAGAGGAAATGCACGAAGTAAAGGGTACAAAACCTCGAGACCTTGGTTTGTGGGAAGCGACGATAGATGGAGCCAGGTTTATACTTCATCACTTCAAAAACAAAGCCTATCATTTCAACCTTATAATTGATGTCACTCCTGATTGTGACTGCTTTTCAAAGAGTAATATTCCGGTAGTTCCTGATATAGGAATTATGGCTTCATCTGACCCACTCGCTCTTGATAAAGCCTCCTGGGATATGGTAAATTCGGCTCCGCTCTATCCCGGTTTTTCCTCTGCAGAGGAGAATGACAAACTTAAAATCTTAAAAAGAGAAGAAATGGACCCAGAACTTTTTTTCTCAAGATGTATAGCAGGAGGAATTGGAAATATTGATTATGAGTTATTAAAAATATAAGAATTAAGAAAAAAGGAGGAGGAAAAATGAAGGTGCCAGAGGAGGTCAGAAAAAGGGTGGAAGAATTAAGAAAAGAAATAGAGTATCACAATTATAGATACTACGTCCTGGATTCACCCGTAATATCGGATGCAGAATACGACAGGCTTATGAGAGAGTTAAAGCAACTGGAAGAGAAATATCCCGAACTCGTGACCCCTGATTCTCCGACCCAGAGAGTGGGCGCCAAACCGCTTGACAGATTTCCTGTGATGAAACACGCTATTCCCATGCTTTCCCTTGATGACGCATTTGATGAAGAGGAGGCAAAAGAATTTGATAAAAGAATCAAAAAGCTCCTGGACATAAGCGGCAAAATTGAGTATGTATGTGAACCCAAGATGGACGGGTTAGCGGTTGAAATAATATATGAAAACGGAAGTTTTGTAAGAGGAGGGACCAGAGGAGACGGATATGAGGGTGAGGATGTGAGCAATAATCTGAAAACCATAAAGGCTATTCCGCTGAAACTGGGGTTGATCAAACAGCAAGACCTTCCGCAAGACGCTATAAAAAAAGAAATTCCGCCCCTTCTTGAAGTAAGAGGAGAGGTGTTCATGACAAAAGAGGAATTTAAAAGAATAAATAAAGAAAGGGAAAGGACCGGTGAACCACTTTTTGCAAACCCCAGAAATGCTGCAAGTGGTTCGTTGAGGCAACTTGACCCTTCCGTTACTGCTTCAAGAAATCTTGACATCTATTTTTATGGAATCGGAAGATGTGAAGGAATTAAGTTCTCCACTCACGAGGAAGTGCTGAGAACTCTGAAGGGATGGGGGTTTAAGGTGAATCCTCTTGTGAAGAGGGTGAACGGAATTGAGGAAGTAATTGAATACTACCACGACATTGGAAAGAAAAGGGAAGACCTTCCATATGAAATCGATGGAATAGTGGTAAAGGTGAACAACCTTGAATATCATGAAAAACTCGGGCAGAAAACAAGGAGCCCGAGGTGGGCTTTTGCGTTCAAATTTCCTCCAACTCAGGAGGTAACGAAACTGTTGGATATAGTGCTTCAGGTAGGAAGAACTGGTGCCATCACTCCTGTGGCAATCCTCGAACCCGTAAAAGTGGGTGGAGTAGTGGTAAAAAAGGCAACCCTTCACAATCCTGACGAGATAAAGAGAAAGGGAATAAAGATCGGAGATTATGTTATTGTCCAGCGGGCTGGCGATGTTATCCCGGAGGTTGTGAAGCCTATCCCGGAAAGGAGAACTGGACAGGAGAAAGAATTTGTTATGCCTGATAAATGCCCTGTATGCGGCGAAAAGATTTATTATCCTCCGGATGAAGCGATTCCGAGATGTCCAAACATCAACTGCCCTCAGAAGATAAAGGAAGCCATAAAACACTTCGTTTCCAGGAACGCCATGGATATAGAAGGACTGGGAAAGGAGAGGGTAAACCTTTTCATAGAGAAGGGGCTTATAAAAGATATGGCGGATATATTCTATTTGAAAGAAGAAGACCTCATAGGACTTCCCGGATTTGCTGAAAAGGCTCCCAAAAAGTTGATCGAAGCAATTGAAGCCTCAAAGGACGTTCCCCTTCAGAGGTTTATATATGCTCTTGGAATAAGAAACATAGGAGAACACGCAGCCGGTCTTCTTGCTCAAAAATTCAAAACCCTCGAAAACTTGATGAAGGTAAAATATGAGGATTTGATCCAGATTGAAGGAATTGGACCGGAAACCGCAAAATGTGTGGTGGAATATTTCTCCAGTGAGCGGAATGTTGAAATGATCAAAAAAATGCTCAAGGCCGGAGTGAACCCAAGACCCTACGAGAAGAAAGAGGGAAAACTTAAAGGGTTGACATTCGTATTTACAGGTGCTCTGGATTCTTTCTCAAGATCTGAAGCGGAAAAAATAGTGAGGGAACTGGGTGGAGAGGTGGCTTCTTCGGTGAGTAAGAAGGTAGATATAGTGGTGGTGGGGAAGGAGCCCGGCTCCAAACTGGAAAAGGCAAAGGCCCTTGGAATAAAAACCATTTCAGAAGAAGAGTTTTTGAAAATGATAGGAAAATAGAACTGTCTTATATATTCACTCCCGTCGGAATCATAATTTCTCGATTACCCCTCTTATCCTCTCCATAAAATCTTCTTTTTCATACTCTACAAACTCAAGGGTTTGAAGGTATTCCAGAAATCCATCCATATCAAGGGAATTCCATATCGCCTTTACCTGAAGTTCCTCGGGAAGGTTATAGAAAAAGTTTCCTGCTCCGAGGGCATCTTGAAGGGTTGATATGTTGTTCCTTATGACTTCCCTTAAGACCTCTTCTGACGGTGAAGCAATAATTTCGGGCGAGGGAGAAAGTGTAACTTTTCCATCAATACATTTTGTTTTTACTTTCTTTTCCAACTCAAGGCTTTCGGAGAGGAGGTTTCCGTATACCGGACCAAAAAGGTGAAATACCACAGCTTCACCGTTCTGGATTGTGAAGGGAATTGAATCCTTATCCACTTCAGGAAACATCCTTCTTCTCAAAATCCCTGAAAGTTCATAACTGTAGTTTCCAAATCCCACGCCTTCAAAAAGATAGGCTGATTCTACCTCTTCCCCGCTTCTCACATAGGCTATCCTGTTTTTCCTATCCAGTTCGACAAGGTTCCATATCCTCCCGCCCAATGAGAAAGAAGAGGGAACATAAAACACACTCCCTATTCTCCTTCCAGTTTCTGCCTCCACTATCTCATATTCCTTCGAAGAAAGGTCCTTTATTGTGCTGTGAATCTTTCCATACCTTATCAGGTTTTCAAGCTTTTCAGAGAGGTACAGAATTCCCATTTTCATTTCTCTGAGATAGTCTTTCATGATTGCATGTTCAATAAATCTGTCCACATCCTCTGAGGAATATATTCCCTCAAATATCCTCTGAATTCCCTTCCTCGTGGCACCGGTCCTTCTTTTCTGATAGAGATAAGAAAAGACCTGCTGGGGGATGGCTGCTATAGCCTCTCTGTATTTTTTTTCGTAAAACTCCCCTTTCTCCGCACATTCAAAAAAGGTTTCGAAAAGGAGTTTTTCCCATTCATTTGTGTATATTCCCACTGCAGTGAGGGAATCGTTCTTCCTCCTGTTTCCCCTTCCTATTCTCTGAAGAAGGGAACTTATTGAAGGAGGAGGTCTGTAAAGTATCACACAATCAATATCTCCGATATCAATCCCCAGTTCCAGAGTGGTTGTCGCACAAATAATTCCCGCTTTTCCGCTCAGCATAAAAGATTCAGCTTCTTCTCGCACACTTTTCGAAAGGCTTCCATGATGCACCAGCACACTGTCTGTAAAAGGAGGGATGCTGAACCGGGCGGAGAAGGTTTCAGCGAGGCTCCTTGAGTTAAAAAAGGCGATACATTTCTTAAACTGGTTTTCTGCAAGAAATTTAACAAGCATTGAAGGAGTTTCCGGGGAGTCTTTAAAAAAGAAACGATTTATTTCTCTTTTTTTCTTTACCACCACGGTTTCGTATTCATCCATGTATCTTGCTCCGAGTTCAGGTCTGTCCACAGTCGCAGAGAGGGCGAATGTCAATACCTTTCTGCCTTTAAGAAGGAGTTTCAACCTTTTCAAAAGAACTCTGACCATATCCCCTCTTTCTGTTCCATCGATCAAATGGACTTCATCAATTACTATTGCTTTAACATTTTCCAGCAATCCGGGCGTCCTTGACATAATGGAATCGAAAGATTCAGGGGTAGTAATTAACAGGAAGGGTCTGGATTTATTGGTTATTTCTTTCCTTTCCCCTGTCCTCCTTCCTATGGAAAGACCCATCATCTCTACAGGGTCACTGAGTCTCCTCATCACATCATTCACAAGTGCTCTGGTAGGAGAAATGTAAAGAATGAGGGTGGAATTCTTATACTCATCACAAAGAAGTTCACAAAGTGGAGCGATGACCGCTTCTGTCTTCCCTGTTGCGGCGGGAGAAATTACAAGGAGGTTTTTGCCTTCAAGAACGAGGGGAATGGCTTTTTTCTGGATCTCTGTCAACCTTCCAAATCTGCTGAAAAACGGATGCCATGCTCTCTTTAACCTTCTTTTTATCTCATCTGATTCCATCTTTTTTCATCAAGGAACCCTACACAGTATTTTATGTAGTTTCTTATTCCGTCTTCCCGGTGCGAGAGGATGTCCTTAATGAGTTTCCTCTGGGTGGCTTCATTGATTTTGAAATCGGGATAAGCAGAGGAGTATATGTTTATAAGGTCTTGAACAAGGGTGGTAATGTCCATTGTGGAAAGGGGAGAAAGGGAGATGAATGTATCCATAATTTCCTTTAGCCTTTTATAGGGATTCCACTCGTAAAGGGGAGTCGTTGCAATAATTACTGCAATTGAAGGATTTCCATAGATATAGGGAACGGGTCTTATCCTGGTGTGAAGGTTTTCTTCTCTTACTTCAGTGAGTTCCTTCTTCTTATGTGCGATTCCCACCAGTCCTTCGAAAAATTTCCATCCCCTTTCCAGATATATCTTCTGTTCAACCCTTGAGATTGTTTCTGCTTCGTCAAGAAGGAGGAGAAGTCCTTTTTTTCCTATTCCTCTAAATGCACAACTGATTCCACAAAGCATATTACAATAAAAATCAACAGCCGTTGAGGAATCATAGAGAGCAGGGATATCCTGTCCCCCTTTTATGTTGTGGAAGGAACGGGAATCAAGGACGTATTCCTTGGTGGATTCTCCTTCAGCCCACTGCCACAATATGCTTCTTCCTTCCTCCGGGGTTCTTTTTAATTTTCTTAAAAAAGGTCCAAAAAACACATGGTCACTGAGCATCCTTCTTTCAATGGCGGAAAACATCAAATCCCTGAATCCCTTCTCCACACCTTCTTCGAGATAAACGAGGTTATTAATCAATTCCCTGTACACCCTTTTGGGGCGATGAGGAGGAACCTCTTCAGGGTCAAGGGAGCAGCTTGCCACTCCTATGTCCATTTCCAGAGCCATCCTTTTAATATACTCAATCATGTGGGTTTTCCCTGCTCCATATTCTCCTTCAATAAGAATAGCGCTTCCTTCTCCTCCCTCAAGAGCCGAAAGCTTTTTCTTTATTTGCTCTATCACTTCCTCTCGACCGAATGTAAATCTCTTCACATCCACCGACGGCACTATTCCCAGTCTGAAAGCTTCCACCATTCTTCGCGCCTGAAAAGAATCGACTTTCTCTATAGAAGGTTTCGTTATTACTCTAACCCTTTTGCTTGATATCCATAAAGACAAACCGTCCCTGAAACGGACCTTTAACTGAGTTCCACCCCACCTTTCTTCCTCCACAACTCCTTCTCCAAACACGGGGTGAATGACAAGCATGTCAATATTCTTCCTCTTCGGATTCCTCCTCAGCCTTCTCAGTAAGAAGCTTCATTGCATCTATCACTGCTTCTCTGGCTTCCTTCTTTGTAATTGGAATCTCTATGTTTCTTCTCATTCTCTGAAACACCTCAATAGCGGATATAACAAAGATCCTTCTGTAACTCACATCAAACTGATATTCCAGTGCGCTCTCGGTTAAATAGGATATCACCTCTTTCAGTTTGTTTCTGTCAAATTTAAAACCGTAAGCAATTTCAAATATATCAGCAAGTTTGTTTCCAAGAGATTTCAAAAATTCTTCAGCAGGAATTCCTATGTTCTCAAGATTTATTTTCACGCCCAGCGGATTACCTTCTGTAAAAGAACTCCTCAACCTCTGTTTCAGTGCTTCATACACACCTCCGCTTCCGCTCAAAAGAAGGTTTTCGTCAGGTATGGCATAAAAAATCATTGTTCCGGGAAGTCTTGCGTTTCCACATTCATCAATTAATTGCCTCAAATTGTCCAGTGCCCTTCTTTTATCTCTCGCACTGTAAATGCTCAATCCCCTTTCTGCTTCGTCAAAAAGGAAGATTATTCCGGAAAATCCCATCTGGTTTATTGCCTGAGCGAGTGACCTCATCATTCTGAAGGCGGTTGTTTTTTCAACTTTCTCCGAGATCAAAAACCTGCTCCTCCATTCGGAAGGAATTTCCTCCCCTTTTAGCCATTGAACCGCCATCTGAAATCCTTCTTCATCATTTTGAATCAGGGAGTTAAGAGCGCCTCTCAGGGCGTTGCCAAAACTTGAGCTTTCACATCCTCTTATGGAATTTACCACCTCTTTTGCAGCCTCTATATCTCCCTTTGACCTTTCAAGCAGTTCGCTCGTCCACTTTCTCAAAAACGGTTCTATACCTTTTTCCCAGGGGCTCATCATTTCGGCTGAAGTCATCGGATAGGAGAGACCTGTCATTATTGCCTTGTAAACAAGTTCAAGTTTATCAAACGGACATTCTGTGGGATTAAGACCGATGTAGGAAACCGCGTAATTTTCCCTCCATGCTCTGTCCCTTACACAGTATAAGAAATGGGTTTTACCTCCTCCGTAACTGCCGGTGACAATTTTGAAGGATGAAAGCCCCATTTTTAAGATTCCCTTTAAATATTCCTCTTCAATTGCAAAGAGAATGGGTTCAAGCCCTATGCTGAAGTGCTCGAGCCCGAACTCAGGAGGGGTTCCGGAACTGCCCAGTTTATGGATTATTGCCTTTGCTAACAGACTGTCCATTTATTCCCTCAATGTAAATATATGAATAATAAGTTCCGTTCCCTTCTTCGTCGTCGGGAATCCAGATTGCAGTGCTTTTGTCTGTAGTGGCATCAAATGTAGCAACGCTCAGCCTTATTTGACCGATCCCTTCCTTTCTCAGTCTATACAGGTCGTAACTGAAGGCGTATCTGGGATATTCAACAAAGTTTCTTCGGACAGGATTCTCCCTGAACGCTTTTGGCTGCTGAAGGAGGGTCACCTCCCTGAGAATTTCTGTAAGGAGGATTTTTTCCTTTCCTTCGGAAAGAAGCCTCTTGTAAGCAGTAACTAAATTTTCAAAAAATTTTTGGGGGTCAAACTTTCTTTTCATTATCAAATTGTTTGCCTTTTTTATTGCAAAATAAACCTGCTCCGGAGAGAGGGGTATATTGGAGGCGATAAGTTCCGATTCATTACCCCAGTAGAGAGAAGCGGTTCCCGTCTCAAAGGAAATTTTTATTGTATAAAATTTAGATTTCAAAAGGGGGTATTGCCCCTTCAAAACGAGGTTTTCATTTTGAAGGAGTTTTGAAAGTTCATTTCCAAAATTTGCCCTCCACAGAGTTTCTTCTGAGTTTATTTTTTCCTCCTCGTTTTTGATCCATTCTTCAAGCCCCTTAACCTGAAGGTCTTTTTCAAGAAAAGATTTTATTTCCCTCAATATCCTTTTTCTTTGAAAAGGAGAGGGAGTTTTTAGATAATCCAGTAAGTGTTTCTTGAGAGCGTTTAAATTGTCAATCCTTGACTTTATTTCTTTAAGAATCTCTTCCATGGTTTTAATCATAAACCCTTTTTCCAATCTTTTCAACTTGCCGGGAAATGGGAGTTATTGTGATTTTAAAGAAAAAAGAAGAAGGAAGAGAGATGATGAGAAGGTGAAAAAGTACTGCCCTTCAAAGGAGACAGGGCAAAATGCCTCTGAAAGGAAGTTGTTATGAAGTACGAAGCCTTAAAAGAGGTTATAGAAAAGATGACACAAAAATCAGAAAAAAAAGAACTCCGAAACCCTTATCTCAACAATCCTTGCAGGGATTCTAAACCTCATAACGAAAGCAGAAAGGGGTTCATGTTGAGAAGAATGGGGATTCCAAAAATGGTTTTTACCCAGGAACCCTTGAGCAAAGTTGAGATTAAAAAAGAACCCTTCAAAAACTTCAAGGAACTTCTTGAAAAGATGGAAAATGCTAACTTCCAGAATGAAGCAATAGAATTTATCAGATCCCATCATTCTCACTTCGTTGAAGAAATAAGGTCAGGGCTGAAATCAACAAATGCCTCCGAAAACTTCTACCTTCCCCACTATACACCTCCTTTTCCAGAACACATTCCAGTCCACAGACATAAAAAATGAAAAAATTTATTTATAAAACTTACACAAAATTATTGAAAAGTGCCTCCTTCCCGTCAATTTCTACGCCTTTTGATAATAACTCACTTAATTTCGGATAGAATACAAATGAGGCAATGCAGGAAATTGACAAATTTCTTAAAAGAGTTATAATTGCCAGGAGAGGTATAAAGATGTGTCTGGCTGTGCCTTTAAAATTGATTGAGGTTCATGATGAGTATGGAGTGGTGGAATCCGGAGGAATAAAGATGAAAATAAATTTAAGCCTTGTTGAGGGAGCAAAGGTGGGCGATTATGTAATAGTCCATGCAGGATTTGCTATAACTCTTATGGATGAGAAAGAAGCCATGGAATCCCTCAAGATTCTTGAGGAATACGAGAAAAGCATTCATGATTGATATAACTCCTCTCAGAATG
>Ga0197143_1001511_pt1 | contig 19495 bp, 11 predicted proteins | sample GBS70_MetaG_FD_148603 | JGI IMG/M metagenome (GOLD analysis project Ga0197143, IMG submission 148603) | Sediment microbial communities from Great Boiling Springs, Gerlach, Nevada, United States - GBS 70_MetaG | ecosystem: Environmental > Aquatic > Thermal springs > Hot (42-90C) > Sediment...
TAGGCAAAAGGATTCAAAAATTAAAACTTTACGAGCAAAACAAAAAACAAATTAGCGAAAAATATCCCAACACAAAAATAATATTGGAACGCAAAAACCTTCCATCATTTAAAATAAAAGAACCATCTTTGCCCATAAAAAAAACTAAATTATATATTAGAAATAATGCTAAAAAAAAAAGAAAATCCATCATCCTCCTACTAATACCCGTAATCACATTGAATTCACTCCTCTTTTGCTCCAGAAAGAAAGAAATAGAACCCATAATATTCCAAGTATCTCCTGATAAAGTCTGGAGTGGAGAAGACACGCACATTGAAATAACAGGTAAAAACTTTATCGAGGGAGCAAAACTAAATCTGAAAGAAGATAAAAAAGAAGCAATCTTCTCGGTTTATCTCCTCGGCGATGGCGTTAAGATTGATATCCCTTACTTACTGGAAAATGAAGAAAAAATAAAATCCATAATAAAAAAAGGAACTCCTCCTGGGGATTACAAAATATTTGTTGAAATAGGAAATGGAAAAAAAGCTTCTTCCCCACTAAAAGTACTTAGACTTCCCTTACTCACCATAGAAAAAGTTTCAAGAGATAAATTATCAAACACGTCAGAGCAAATTCTGATCTTGGAAGGGAAAAATTTCCAAGAAATATCCAAGGTTTATATCGGCGATAGGGAGGTTGAGTTTTCTTTCTCTGAAACTCAGATTGTCATAAAAATTCCCCCTGATCTACCACCCGGAGAATACAACATAAAAGTTGTAAATTCGGAAGGAACACCAGCAGAGTTCTCAAAGATCTCCATTGTTCAAGGAGCAAAAATACAATATGAAATCAAAAAACCACAAAATATATTTGCAAACTCATCTACATTTGTTTCATTAATCGTTTCAAATAAAGGAGGAACCAAAGTAAGGCTCAATATCTCTCTCAAAATCCAAAACAAAGAAAACCATGTAGAAATCGAACTCGCTCCCGATGAAACAAAAGAATTTTTATTTGAAGTATATTTACCATCATCAGAAGTAGAATTTGAAATTTCAATTTATGGAGAAGATGATTTTGGAGGAAAAATTTCTTTGTCTTCAAAAGATTCTTTAATAGCAAACTGCTCACTTGAAATATGTGACGGCAAAGATAACGATTGTGATGGGCAGATAGATGAAGAAGTAAAATTAACTTTCTACAGAGATCAAGATGGAGATGGTTATGGAGATCCAAATATACAGATACAAGCTTGTTCCCAACCCCCAGGATATGTAAATAATTCTGACGATTGTGATGATGCCGATCCAAATCAAAAACCAGGAGCTATATGGCTTAAAGATTTCGATTCCGATGGTTTTACAGATGGGACAACACAGATATCGTGTATAAGACCTCCGGGATACGTGCTATCTGCAAATATAGGAGATTGTAATGATTTAGACGCAAATATCAATCCTGCAAAAGCAGAGATATGCGACGATATAGACAACAATTGTGATGGACAGATAGATGAAGAAGTAAAATTAACTTTCTACAAAGATTTGGACTCCGATGGATTTACAGATGGAACATCACTGCTTGATTGCTCAGCTCCTACTGGATATTCCCCCTACGCTATAGCTGGAGATTGTGACGATTCTGATCCATTCATAAATCCTGGAGCTTCTGAGGTATGTGGGAATTCCCAAGATGAAGATTGTGATGGAAATGTGGGAAAATTTGCTTATACAGATTCAGATGGAGACACTCATGCTCCTGACTCTATCTCCTCTTGCGTAAATACAGTCTCTTTCCCCGGGCAAATAACAGCTGAGCAGGCAAGCAGCACTAATGATTGTGATGATAATAATCCTAATCTAAATCCTAACACTACCTGGTTCAAAGATGCTGATGGAGATGATTATTATCCTGACGGAGGAAGCCAAGTTTCATGCTCTGACCCTTATCCCGAAAATTCTACCTATGTAGCTATCCCTGGTGGCGATTGTGATGATAATAATCCTAATCTAAATCCTAACACTACTTGGTTCAAAGATGCAGATTTAGATGGCTTCTATCCATCTGGTGGTAGCTCTGTTTCCTGCTCCAATCCCTTCGCACCTTCTAACGCCACCTACATTGCTATCCCAGGTAATGATTGCAATGACTCTGACCAAAATATATTCCCAGGTGCTCCTCTGAATTGCAATAATGGACAAGATAATGATTGCTCTGGAAACATAGAAACCTGGGCTTACACTGATGCCGATGCCGACCTATTCGCTCCTAATCCCTCTTCTTCCTGCGTTGATATCGTTAATTTCCCAGGACAAATCACAGTTGGATACCAATCCAGCACTAATGATTGTGATGATAATGACGCTTCCATATACCCAGGTGCTCCTCTGAATTGCAATAATGGACAAGATAATGATTGTTCAGGCAATGTTGAAACTTGGGCTTATCAAGATATTGATGGAGACACTCATGCTCCCAACTCTGTGTCTTCATGCGTTGATGTGGTTTCTTTCCCAGGACAAATCACAGTTGGATACCAATCCAGCACTAATGATTGCAATGATAATAACTCCTCTATATACCCTGGGGCTCCTGAAATATGTGATGGTATTGATAATAATTGTGATGCTCAAATAGATGAGGGGTTGGTAGGGTGCGATATCCCCCCTTGCCCAACATCTTCCACTGCTCAAGCCTTCCTTAAATCATCTACCGGTGATGTAAGTATAACGATTCAGTGGAATGATATTGCAACAAATGAAGATGGTTTTGTTGTAGAAAAAAGTAAATCAAATGATTTTTCATCGTCAGTATCATTCGTAATACCCTCAAATACAACGAGTTTTACCCTTGATTTTGAAGAACCTCTTACCAGATTTTATTTTAGAGTGTATGCTTTTAACTCATCTGGAAATTGCTCCCCAATAGCAACAACTTCGGTATTCACACCCCCTGGACTCCTCTGGGCATACCCAATTACAGGGGCTCCGGTGGACGACCATGGATTTACAATAAATCCAAAAATGTTTGACCTAAATTCGGATGGAAAAAAAGAAATCATAGCAGCAGACGAAAATGGATACATTTACGCTATCTCGACTCATGAGTATAGTTTTGAAATAAGTCCAATAATATTATGGGTCACAAGACCCGGGGGAAAAGTAATGATTTCAACACCCGCAGTTGCAGTATATCAAGGACAACCAACAGTTATTGTAGCAAATCAGACAAACAAGGAAATTTACGTCTTAGACCGAAACGGTTCTCTCAAAAACAGTATAAATCTTCCCCAAACTCCCTATCCACCTATAATAACTGATTTTAACGAAGACCTACTACCTGATATATTGGTCTCAATTGGAACCGGAGGTATAAGAGCTTTCTCATTTGACGGAAGTGGTATATTCTCTATTCCTGTAGCCGGAGAGTCTTTTTTCTTCCCAGCAATATTTGAGTATAAAAGTAAATCCACATATATTGTGGTAGGGACCGACCAAGAAAAAATAAAAGCTTTCCTTGGAGGCACAAATATATTAGAAATTCCATTACAATTCACTCCTTTTGCGCATATTTCGACATTCAAGATAGGTTCTTCGTCTCGAGCGGTTTTCAGCACAGACGATGGATCTTTACATATAATGAACTTGGTAAAAAACCCAATTATTAAGTTCAGCACTCCCAATATTGTAGTTGCAAAACCCGCATTTTATGACTTCAATAATGATGGAACCCCAGATATAGCAATAAACTCTGGTCAGAATCTCTATCTTATAGATGGGAAAACAGGAACAGAAATCTGCTCATTCGATTTAGGTTCAGTATCTTATTCCTCACCCGCAATTTTGACAAATCCTGTTTCCGTTATCGTAGGAACAGATGGAGGGGATATCTTCGCTATAAGTCCAGATTGCACACCAAGATGGCCTCATCCTCATAATGAATTAAATCATCAAATCAGGTCTTCTCCTCTTGTTGCAAACATAGATGAAGACAGCGAAATAGAAATTGTAGTGGGAACAGAATCAGCAGCAGGTGCTAAGATACTGATATTAACAAGCGATGGCTCACTTGAAAGTCAAATACCTTCATTAGGCTCAATGAGATCATCGCCAAAAATGGGAGATATAGATGGTGATGGAATATATGAAATTGTAATTGGAACAGATGGAACGCCACTAGGTGGGGGTGTATATGTATTATCTTGCCCTACAAATTGTGCTTCTTCTGATCTCAAAAGTTTTCTTAGCACATCATGGGGAAAAGTGAGAACTACTCCCCTTTTATATGACCTAAACAATGATGGACTTTTAGACATAGTTTTCGCGGACGATAACGAAATTCTATACGCATTATCAGGAACTTCAATAATTAATTATTCTTCCTGTTCTTCTCAACCTCAAAACTGCCTTCTATGGAGCTCTGAGCTACAAGGTGTTGGTATAATTAGTGGAGGAGCTATCTTTCCATCTTCTCCCACTTTGTTTATAAAATCAGGTTTGCCACACATAGCTATCGGTTCCGATGGAGAAGGTATATATATAGTGAACGGACAAACGGGAAATATAGTTCAGACACTTGTACCCGCCGGAAGTTGTGATACAACCTATTCCTCTCCCGCAACACTTGACTACAATAAAGACGGGCAAGCTGATATAGTCATAGGTTGTGACGACAGAAATGTCTATTTCATATCTACTACAGATTATTCTGTGCTGAGAGTTGAAGAAACAGGGGATAGAGTAAGGTGCTCGCCTGCCTTATATGATATAGATTTAGATGGAAACAAAGATATAGCAATAGGCTCTGAAGATAATAATCTATATGTATTCAACGGAGAAAAAATACATGTATGCTCTATAAATCTTGGAATAAACATTTCCACTAGTATGGCAATCTATGATAATAAAATTTTAGCTTCGTCGGATCTTAGTTCATATATCACAAGAGCGGATGATTGTTCAACAGTAAGTAGTCCATTTAACTCCATACACCCGGGGGCATCTTTTGGTATTTACAAAGAAAGTGGTATTCCAAGGCTTGTATTTGGTTCGGGAAGCAGATTTATTGTTTCTGATGAATCTTTTAACGCAATATATCCTTTCCCATTCACATTCTCTGGTGCCGCGAAAATTTCATCACCAGTCTTGGGAGATATAGAAGGAGACGGCTCACTTGAAGCCTCAATAGCAGTAAAAAGTTCTTCAGGACAACACCGGATATTTACATACAGAATAACAAGGGATGTAGATTTTGAGATAGTTTGGGGAGAGTTTGCTCACGATAGATATAATTCATCTTTTGCTGATCAAAAAGAAAATCAGCACTTTTCACCTCCTATGAGAGATTTTATTCAAACTCCGCAAAAAGAGATAATAGATGTAGATGTAGGATGTTCATCATCATTTTACACAAATATAACTACTATTTTTGTATCTGTTGTGATATACTTTATTGTCATAAGGAGAAAATTCAACCAAAAAAAGCAAGGAATAAAAGAAAAGATAAAGCAAAAATAAAAAAGCAGTAATAAAAAAGAAACTAGAAGAATAAATAATAGAAGATAAGTAAGAGAAGAAAACAAAGAATAAATAAAAAAGGGAGCATATATGGAAAGGAAGCTAAAAGTTAAGGTATATTTTGTGGGATTATCAGATGACAAAATAGGTATAATAGAACGAATAATATCAGGATTTTTTATTTTGGAAAGGAGCACTGATTTTGCTTCCGCTGATATAATTTTTATCACGAGAGAAAATGTACCTCAAATAGATAATGTTGAAGTTGAAGATTTTAAGCCAATATTCTTATTCTCTGAAAAGAAACTCCCCACTGATGAGATGGTAAAACTTGTAGGAAGAATAAGAGATGTAATAACTCCCGATGATATCCATAGATTACCATTTTTAATCAAAAGAGAACTGAGGGAGAAAATATCAATGAGATTGAAATGGTCTCAGATGAAATGGCTCCAAACGTATGATAAAATCAGTGATCTGCCGGCAAGAGAAACCTTTCTGTTGAAGATAAAAGATGTTTTAGAAAACAGTGTAAAAAAGGAATTTGCAATGTTCCTTATAAGATTAAGTAATCTTGATATTATAAATACTAATCTTGGTTCAGATGCAACCAATAGGATAATAAGCATCGTGGCAGAAGAGATAAAAAAACTCTCATCGTATGGAGATATAGTAGGTAGGGTGTCATTCAGAGATTTTGCAATTTTCAAGGAATTAAAAGAAGGCAACTCTGAAAAAGAAATCCATAGTTTTTCAGAAAAAATTTTGCAGAAATTGACAAAATATATAGACTATGAAGGAATAAGGTTAAAAGTTTTGCCAAGCATAGGGATAAGTTTGTTTCCTGCGGACTCACAATTTGCCGAAGATCTTTTGATGTTTGCAGAAAAAGCCTCAACCGAGTCGGAAGGAAGGGGCTCAAAAATAACAAAGTTTTCCGATCTTCCAAGAGGAGAGATTATAGTGGAAAAGAAATTGATATCTCATATATTTAAAGCATTAAAGGAAAAAAGGCTCTACATGGTTTATCAACCAATATTTTATATGGATGACTTCAAAAGGATAGGAATTTTCGAATCTTTACTGCGATATGGACAAAAGGACATGGGCATTGGACCAGACATATTTATAGCACTATCAGAAAAAATCGGAGCAATAGAGGAAATATCAGGATACATTCTCAACGAGGTCTTTGAAATTGCATCGAAGTTAAAAAAGTACCATTTCTCAATCAACATATCACCAAAACACCTTACTATACCTAAAATATATTCTCTAATAATAAATGGAGTAAAGAGATTTAATATAGAGCCTCAGAGAATAATCTTTGAGATAGGCGAAAAATCACTATACACTGAGATCATTAGTGCAAAAGATGTAATAGAAGAATTAAAGAAAATAGGTTTCAGATTTGCAATAGATGATTTCGGTTCAGGTCAAAGCTCACTTTCACTGATGAGAGAAATACCATTTGATATCCTAAAAATAGATACAAGCATAATAAAATTGGATAGAAAAAAAGAAAAAGAAAATAAAAACATAGATAGCATAGACGATTTCGGTAAGCTGCTCATAAAATCGGTAATAGAAGCTGCAAAAAAAGCAGGTAAAAGAATAATAGCAGAAGGAGTAGAAACAGCAGATGATTTAGAAGAAGCGAGAAAACTTTACTGTGATATGGTACAAGGATACATGTTTTCATTTCCACTGAAACAAAAAGAAGTTTTCAATTTACTTGTTCAGTTAAACCGATAAATCCTTTATTAATTCTTCATCTTATCTTTTATTAATTTCTCTATGCTCTATCTTTTTTTATTTTTTCAATCTATCTAAAGACTCCTTCAAAGCTTTTTCTTCATCTCTAACAAAGAGCTGCTTTAGCTGCTTAGCTCTTTCATAATGCTTATGAGCATCTTTGACAACTCTTATAACTTCATTCATATCAAAAGGCTTCTTGAGGCACGTGTAAGCACCTGACTTTATAGCTTCCCTAAAAGCTTCCGCGGAAGGATAGCCTGTCACAAGTATTATTTGAGCATAGCTTTTAAGATCATTTTTTGCTTTCTTGATAAAATCAAGTCCACTCATACCCGGCAAATTCTTATCTAAAAGAACAACGACTATATCTTGATCGAATTGAAGTTTTTTCAATCCAATTTCAGCTGTAGGAGCCCACTCTGTATCATACCCTTCAAGTTGGCATATCTCCGCCAACACATCTGCTACATCCCTTTCATCATCCACTATAAGCACCTTACTCATAATCATAATACTTTTATTTATACATAATCTTTTATATATATTATATATATAAAATGAGAGTTCGCTAATTTTTCCCGTATATGTTATTAATTAATTTATATTATTATATTATCTTTCTTTTTCTTTCTTCTTTTATCATATATTTTTCTGTTCTCTGCTGTTCTTTTTTATCTTACTAAAATTTCATTTGGCAAAATTATTTCAAAAACCGTTTTCATATCTTTGAGCTGTTCATACATAATATTATCATTTCTCATTTTGTACTTTGAGAGAGTTTTATTATTAATTAATCTTATTTTTCCTCCAATTTCTGATAGAAGCTTTTTCACTATATACAGTCCCATTCCTGTTCCCTTCCCTTTTGTTGTGAAGAAAGGAGAAAATATCTTTCTCCTTATATTTTCTGGAATCCCGCATCCAGAATCGGCGATGAATATACTAAGTTTGTTGTTTTTCTTTTCACCCCATATTCTTATTATTTTTTTCTCAGAATTCTCAAGAGCGTCTGCTGCGTTTGAAATGAGATTTATAAAAACCTGATCCATCAACTTTCTTTTGCATCTCAGTTTTATTTCGGGGATCTTAACCTCAAAATCTATCCCGGAAAGTTTCCCCATAAGAAGCTTCCTGGCAAATTCAATTGAATCACTTATAAAAAATTCCTCCTGTTCAAATTCTAACTCCCCTTTATAGAGTTTTCTAAAAGTTTCTATCATATCACTCATTTGGTTGATCAAATCAACAATTTTCAAAAACTTATCTTTTGCCCTACTATCAGATGTTATATGGGCTCCAATTTCAGCATGTCCCTTTATAGCTGAAAGATAACCTCTTATATCATGCATTATAGAAGATGTTAGCAAAGATAATTCCACTAACTCCTCTAATCTTTTTTCTCCTCTCATCTTTTTTCTCTCCTCACAAAAACATTTATTCTTAATTATTGCCTCTCTATTAAATCTACCTATTACATCTACTACTACTATTACATTTTACTATTACATTTAATTTTAGTTTTAATTTTAATTTTAAAACACTGGTAATTCCTCATTTTATTCTGCTTAAACATACACATACCTTATCACCTAATTTCTCTCCATTATTTACTCCAACTCCATACAACATCGTAAGATATCTCAAATAATTTTGAGTATTTTCCCCAGAGTTTGCTTGAGAAAAAATTTCCTCGCAACACAATGTGAAGCAACATAATGTGAAACCTGATTAATATGAAGTATGAAGGGACTCAAGATATGACATTTAACAGTACAGATAACATTTTTTGAGTGTTCACCTTCTAAAACAATAGAAAAAAATTAAATTTTTATTATGAAGATATTTCATAAAGTTCTTTTGATTTCTATAATATTGGTTATATGTTCGGGAGGGTTTTCATCTTTATGGGGGATACTTTTTGTCAAAAAGGAATACGAAGAGAGGATTCAGAATATGTTATCTTTCACAGCAGAAAATATATCCGATGCAATTTCAAGGTACATTTCCTCAACCACTACAACAGTGCTCTTATCTATCAAAAAATTCGATGAAATTCCCGAAGATAAAAGATTCACAATATTTTCTGAGTTACTTCAAAATTTCAGAAATATAGTTTTTATAAGCGACGGGAAAATAAGCGTTGGAGATTTGAGCTTTGCAAATATAAATGTTGAAGATGGGCAAAGAGAAAATTTTTTCATTAGAAATGGTTTCATCGTTTTCAGCGACAAAATTACAATAGCAATAGACAGTTCTCCCATAAATCAAATAATACAATCTTTTTCTGTTGGAACAGGAGGTGAAATACTTATCGAGGAAAACCTTGAAGGAGCAGCTGGAATAATAAAAGAAGATGGTAAAAACATGAAAGCTTTCAGGAAAATAGGTCAAACCCCAATATATGCTGTCGTATCTTTACCATATTCAGAAATAAACAAAACTTGGAGAAAAATTCAAAGCAGGGTAGTTCTTTTCACATCCTTAGGTGTTTTAGTTTCTGTTCTCGTCTCATTTTTTCTTTCACGCGGCATAACAAAACCTCTATCAAAAATATCAGAACTTGCAAGGAAATATTCAAAACTTGATTTTTCAGAAAAAGTTATATCTGAAAGAAGAGACGAAGTAGGAGAGGTTACAAGAGCTTTCTATACTATGATATCTGAAATAGAGAAAGCGTGGGAAGAGCTTAAATTATGGAACCTTGAACTTGAAAAGAGAGTAGAAGAAAGGACAGCTCAACTCAAAAAGATGCACGAAACTTTACTTGTAGCGGAAAAAATGGCCTCAGTTGGAACACTCGGAGCAGGTGTCGCTCACGAAATAAATAACCCCCTCGCATCCTCTATTGGTTTCATTCAAATCATAAAGGCTAAAATACAGGATGAGAATGTACAAAAATATATCTCACGGGTTATCCCAAATCTTGAAAGAATAAGGGATATAGTCACAAGAATGTCTTATTTTGCAGAGGTGCAAATGAAGGCAGAATTCATATCCTTATCCCCAAAAAAAATAATTTCAGAAGTTATTGAAGAATATAAGGATAAGGGAAAAGAAATAGAAGTTCAATTAGGAGAAACAGAAAACATATATGCTGATGAAGAACAATTCAAAGTAGCAATCTCAGAGGTTATAAAAAATGCGTTTTTGGCTTCAAAATCAAAAATAAAAGTTATACTTGGTCAAACTGAAAAAACCATATACATAAAGATAAGCGATGACGGAGAGGAAATTCCAGATGAGCTCAAAACAAGAATTTTTGACCCGTTCTTTACTCTAAAAAAATGGGAAGGTGTAGGGCTCGGATTAACAATAGCAAAAACGATAATACTAAACCTCAAAGGAGATATCAATTTAGAAGATGACAACAAAACATTTAAAATAGAGATCGATAAAGAAAAGAATAAAGAAATAAAGGAATTCTTAGAGAAAGAGGAAATTAAAAAACCAAAAACTCACCTGGTTTGAGGGAAGAAGGTTTAATTATGATGGGTAGAATTGAAAATATAGATAAGCGTTCCAGAAAAGACTTAATTATAAATTCAATAATATCACTTTTTATCGTCATAGCATACTTTGTAATTTCCTTTTACACTTTTTATGAGCTTATAAAAGAGCCCCCGTCTATAACATTAGTAAAAGGGGATGTAAAAATATTTGTAAACGGTATATGGATTCCTCTGAGGGCTGGATTATCTGCTGACAAAATTAAAAATTTTAGTATGAAGGTTGAGCGAGGAGAAGTTTCAATAGGAGAAAAAGTTAAAATTAGAGCAGATTATGCTGAAATAGAAATATCGGAAGGTGAGATAAAAGTCGCAAAGGGCAAAGCAGATATAAAAATAGAAAATAAAAATTTTGAATTGAACGAAGGTGAAAAAATTAAGGCAAAAATAGAAATAGGTGAAATAAAAGAAAAAGGTGAAGTAATGAAATCAGATGTTTCAGAAATTATAGAAGAAATAAAAACAGAAGAAAGAAAAATCGTAGAAGAAGAAAATAAAGAAAAAACCCAAGAAGAACAAAAAAATAAAATCATAGAAGAAGAGGAAATTAAAATTTCTCAACAACTGGATGAAAAGAAATTAAGGATAACTACCGCAAAAATAAACCAGGAAGGAAAATGGGTAAAAATAGAAATAGAAGGAGAAAACGTAAAAAAAATTTTTGTGAATGGTATTCCATACTATTCTGGAAGCGGAAAGTATAATATCTCAATTCCTTTTGAAGAGGGCGAACATGAGCTAAAAATACTAGCAGAAGGAATTGGTGGAGAAATTGAGGTTATCAAAAAAGAAAAAATATTAGTTGACATTACTCCACCAAAAATTAAAAAGAAAAGTATAAAATGGGAACTATAAGTAAAAAAAATGGGAACTATAAGTAAAAAAAATGCCTACAATAAAACTCAATTTACTATTATTTTTTATCATATCACAGTTTATACTTACAGAAAATGAGTTCGTTTGCGGTATTCAGGAAGAATTCTATCTTGTATCAATTTCACAGAGCTCAATTCATGACACAATAGAGAAGATCGAAGGAATAGAAAATCAGAAAATAAAAGATTCAGTATGGAAGCTAATATATAATGATGAAAACGAATTTGAGGTTATATATAAGGATGGGAGAAAAGAAAAAGTAGCAATTCAAAAAAAATGCTTCATAAGAAAAAAAAGACACCCAGAAATTAATTTCATATCACCTGAAATCATTGAATTGATCTTTGACATACCCCCAGGCGATGAAATAAAAACAGAAGTATCATTAGGACAAATAACAGAAATAGAAAAAGAGAAAGAAAAGTTAAAAGTAAAGTATAAAAGGGCTAAAAAAACACCTCACGAAGATATAATTTTTATCTCATCAGCAAAAAATTCAGAAGGTAAAGAAGAAGAAATATTTTATTTTTTTGATAAAATAAAAATACCAGCAAAAATAACACTTGAGGGGGAAACCGAACCTGAAAGTCGTGGGAAAATAAAAATAGGAAAAAAAGAAATTGAATTCGTATCAGACAAAAAAGGAAAATTTTCTGTATCATTTTATGTCAATCCAGGTGATGAAAAATTCAAAATAATTCTTATAGATAAAGCCGGCAACCGAAGCGAAGAGGAATTTACAATTCCACAATACACGTTTGAAGAACCTGAACTATCACCACCAATCATAAAAATCGGGAAAAAAATCCTAATAATAAATTTGGAAGAAGAAGAAATAAAATTTACGAAAGATGAGTTCAGCAAAGAGCCAAAGATAGTAAAAATAGATGAATCATCATCAGTTTTCATCCCAGAATTTGGCAAATACAACTTAATTTTAAAGAAAAAGATATTGACAACGGAGAAAAAAAAGATTCCATATAATATATCAGTCTATCCAGAAAAAAACACAGTAGAAGCTACGGGTGAAGAAAAAATAAAAATTGAAATTGAAATAGAAGATATAATTGGAAATCGCATCAAATTAGATGAGATCCCAATAAAGTTCTACGCTGATTTCGGCAAAATAAAAAGAGAAGGTAAGCATTTCCTATTCTGGGCGGAAAAAATGCCAGACGAAGTGAATAAATATGATATCGGTATAAATTTCGAAACTGAATTCACATCAGAAGGAGAGAAACTTCCAAAAGTATTTTTAAGAGCAACAACCCAAATTTCCCTAATTCCAGGAAAACCAAAATACATATATATAGAAACGCAAGATAGAAGTTTTATAAAAGGTGATGGGAAAGACAAAGTTGAAATAAAAGTTAAAGTGAAAGATATAGCGGGGAACACAATATTTCTCAACTCATCTACAATTCAAATATCATCGTCAGTAGGAGGAATAAAAATATTAGAGAAAAATGAAAAAGAATTAAGGTTTTCAATAAGCCATAAATCAGAATTAGATGATATAATAAAAATAAAACTTGAGTATGGTCAATTATCTGAAACATTAAATATTAGAGTTATAGGGACAAAGATAGCATACGATATAAGCATGGGTTTTGGAGTGGGCACAAACTTTTGGAGAACCGCATTCCGTATTGGTCCAAAATTTGAATTAATATACTTTACGAGAACTTTTAATTTCATATTCGGAATAGAAACCGAAACATTGGCTAAATTTGACAAAATAAAAATTTACTCAATAATACCTATGTTCTATCCTGGCTTGCAAAGAAGAATAACAAGTAAATTTTCAATAAAAGCAAAAAACTCCTTCTTTCTAAACCTCCTTCAAATTGAATTTGAAAATATAAAAGAAAACATGATATCTTTTGGAACAGAACCTTCAATTTCTTTTATCATCGGAGGATCTTCCCCCTTTTTCTCTGTATCCTTATCTTATCTTCTGAACTTAAAAGAGCTAACGCAAACAGAGTTTCTAAGGTTCAAAATACAACAAATAAACTACCTATTCATAAAAATAGGGGCTTCGTACATTTTCTGAAAAACAATAAAAGAGAATAATGATGTTTCTTTTGTGCCTACATTTCATCATCTTCTTATTATACATTTCATCATCTTCTTATTATCTTCTTATTAGAAAATTACTGCTTAAAAAATTTTTAAAAAATTACTGTTCTTATTAATTAATTCAAATTTATTTTCAGAATTCTTCAGAAAATCTATCAATTCTTTCCGAAAATCTTTGGATTATTTACTCTATTCCATCTATTCTGTAAAATAATTTTTTAGTTTTATTCTCTCTCTTTTATTATTCACATTTTTTTGTTCCTAATTTTTTTCTTCATACAGATAGATTTTAATGTTTTGAGGTTCTTATTTATGCCCAAATAAAAGTAAAGTTAAAAAATGATTTATTTGATTTTTTAGTAAAGATACAAAATTAGCAAAGATAAAAAATTTGCTCAACAAAGTTCTGCTATCTACTATCAAATTTTTCATCATTTGCCCGGTTGGAAGTCTTTATTATATCATATGAAAAAAATAAGCTTTTTTGGATAAGCTTTTTTTTTATTTTGTAGAAAAGCGTTCTATATTTTAATTTTATTTTATTTAATTTATTTTTTATTTTTATTTTTATTTTTTTTATATTTATTTTTCTCCGAGTTCATCCATTATTATATCTTTGAAAACAAATGCACTTTCTCTTAAAGTTCTTTTCCTTTCCTGCGATGAAAAATCTACCTCTATCAAGCCGAATTTTTTACCGTATCCTGAATTCCATTCAAGGTTATCTATAAGCGACCAATAAAAATATCCCAAAACTGGTATGCCTTCATCAACTGCTTTCTTTACAAATTTCACATGCTCTCTTATAAAATCTGTTCTTTTCAAATCTTTTGCGTCAGCAATCCCATTTTCAGAAATTATTATTGGTAACTCTAACCCTCTATATCTTTCCCAAACAACCTTTATAACCTCATATATACCTGGGGGATAAATTTCCCAATCCATATCACTCATACCATACGGGCATTCATCTGATGGCTCATAACTTGGACAAGCAGGGAATTTAGGTAAAAACACAATACTTTTCTCAGGAACAATAGGCAAATATTTTATTTTGATCCTATTGTAGTAGTTTATTCCCACAACATCAGCTCTTGATTTCAGTGAATCGTAAAATTTTTCAGATTTGCCATCAAGAGACCTCAGAACTCCTTTTAAAATGGCATCAAGAAACCAAAAGACTTGAACAAACCAAGCTTTCTCAGTAGCTTCAATATCTTCCTCACTTTGGGAATCTGGCTCAAAAAAAGATATGTTGTAAATCAGAGAAATAAGGCTTTTTTGTCCGTCTCCATCTGCATCGTAGATATCGTATTCTTTTATTGCGTCATATGACCTTGCAAATGCAAAAACCAAATTTTTCGTCGCAAGCTCAAAGGAGAAAACATCAAAAGCAGAAGGAGGAAAAGCACCAGAACCAGCGAAAACTCCTACATCTCCGACAAGATATCCAGCCGTTGAAACAACTATGGGCTCATTTATAGGTCCCCAAAGATCAACTATATCTCCAAATTTATGAGCTAAAAAAGCTGAATATTTTGCGAACTCTATTATTGTTTCCTTTGATAACCAGCCAGCAGGCTTTCCGAAACATATAGAGCCAGATTTTCCCGATTTAAACCAATCTCTACACGAAATCGGATCGTGTATCCATATTGGTAAAGTAAAGTGATTTAAAGTCAGGAAAATTTTCAATCCAAGTTTTTTTGCGTATTCAAGAATTTCTCTGTATTTTTTCATATTTTCTTGATTTGCTCTTTTTTCAAGTTCAGAAATAGAAGAATGAGAAATTCTTATTTTCTTCGGGAATCCATCTTCTGTGAATTCAATATCAGCTGGAATATCTGTTGTAGATTCTGGGAAAACACGAGACCACTCTATGCTATATCTGAAATAATTTGTGCCAATTTGTTTCGCAAGTTCAAGGTCCTGTTTATAATTTTTCCAGAAAGCAGGTCCATCTTCTGGTTTGTCTTCTCCGACTCTTTTTGAAATTTGGTTTTCTTCGTCATGCATCCAAACCCACCAATCTGATCTTTTATCTGATGGGACACCAGGTCCCATATCAGCTTGGAAACCCGATATAGCAGTTCCCCAAATTATAACCTTTTTTTCTAATTTTTTAGTTTCCTGGCTACCTTTACAGGAAATAAGAAGAATGTGAAAAGATAAAATAGTCGCAAGAACAGTAAATGAAACTTTACCAGATAGAAACTTTGATTTAAACTCTAAATAAAGCTTCATTATAGAGATTTAATTTTTTATTATAGAAATAGATATTATTTTATCAGACAAAATCTTTATCAGTAAAAACAATATTTAAGGAGGGTAATCCCTAATATAACAATAAGAGAAATATAAAAAAATGACCTTTTTGACGAAAGAAACTTTCTGTATGAAGGATAAAATCACATTTAAATTTTCAATCGCAATTTTAAGGCGGGTATTTTTAAATGCTCTCTTTTCTCTAATTTTCTTTTCTATTTCGGCAAGAGCTCAGGAAATAGAAGGTTATATGTTCCTATACGGTGAGGTAGGAGCGGATTATATATCAGATGTTGAAATACCAAGTCTCGGGAAAAGAGGTGGTAACATAGCTTTCAGTCTTGGGACATTTGACATTATTGCAAAGATAGCTTATGGCAAAGCTGAGGGTTTCGTAGAAATCCCTATAACTCCACTTAATACTTTATATGTTGAAGCTCCTATTTGGTCCAGTATTTGGTTTGAAAGATTTTATTTTGGATATAATTTTAGTGAGCTATTTTCTTTGAAGATCGGAGGGACTTACGGAGCTATGGGGTATCTTACGAGAAATTGGCACAGAGCATACTATCTTATGCCTATTGTGAGAAGACCCATAATAACGAACGCAGAGGATGAAGGGGGAGTTCTTCCTCTATATGCTACCGGGGTAGAGGCAAGCGGGGAAACTTCAATAGGGGAATTTCGTCCGGGATATATCTTCCAGGTTATAAACGGAAACTATCATTTTGGGTCGGATGACTTTCTTGATTACGATAAAGAGAGAACTTTTTTAGGCAAAATTTACATAAGAAGGTATTTAGAGGAGATAGGTATCTCTCTGGGCTATGACCCTTTCAGAATCCCTACTGACGAAGGTGAGAGTATATATGTGCAGAATCTCATAGCCGGACTTAACTTATCGTATGTAAAATTAGATGGACTTATTGGACTTGCAGAGGTATTTATCATAAGAGATCTTCAATCGAAAACTCAAGGAGGTGGAGGATTTTTAATTCTATCCTACCCTATTTTCTACGCAGATGAGATTGAATTTAGACCTTTCTTGCAATTCGGTTTTATGGATTGGCAAGAAGGTAATCCTTTCTTTGAAAAGCTAAACGAAGGAGCTGAAGAGGTAAGATTAAATTATGTTAGTGTAGGACCTGGAACTGTCAAGCATTTTGAGTACGCAGGTGGTATAAGGATTGGCATTTCGCCTAATTTTGCTGTAAAACTCGGAATCAATTACTATGACATAAGAGACGAAAAAGACTTATATTATATAAGTGTAAGAGCAGGTTGGGGAATACCAGTTTTTGGGAGATAAATTTTATATAAAACATAAGAGGGGGAAAAAATATGGAGAAGATAAAAAAAACATATATATCTGAAATGAGAAAAGGAATTAGAAAATTATTCTTTACTTTTTCATTATTAGCATTTGGAATGCTTGTATCTTCATTAGCATGTTATTTTTCAGCCTATGCACAGGAATTTGCGGTAGTTGCTCATCCTTCTGCTCCTGATATCCCCATAGAAGAACTGAAAAAAATCTATCTTGGTGACAAAAAAAATCTGCCAGACGGAACCAAAGTCACTCCAACACTAATAAAAGGGACTCCTGAAGAATTCTTTCAGAAAGTCATAGGTATGGGAAAAAAACAGTTTTTTCAATACTGGATGATAAGAATTGTCGGGGGTGGAAGTATCCCTCCAAAGGATGTAGAATCGGAAGAGCAAGCTATAAATCTAATAAGAGAAAATAAAGGAGCAATAGGCATAGTCTCTGTGGATAGAGCAAAGAAAGAAGGATTGAAAATTCTTATCGTAATAAAGTAACTCCTATTTATATAAGGCGACTGCTTTTTTATTCCCTTAGACATACACAAGAATGCTCAGCAGTTAAAGTTTTAATTTATTTTTCTTGTAGGAAACTCCCTGCCCTTTGTTCTTCATTTTGATGCTATCTATTTGTATAATGTCTGCCAAATTTATGGTATCAACCCCCTTCAAGAATTTTAATATAGGTGAAATCTTCGCAATTATATAAAAACATAAGAAATGACACAGGAACTAACAAAAAAATTACTTTTGGAAAAAACTGATTTTTTCATAAATTAGCTTTTTTACAATTACAATCAAAATTATGTCAGGAGAAATAAAAGAAAAAAATACAATAGAACAAGAAGACCAAGGGGAAAGACAGGAAGAGAAAAAAAACGAAAAAGAAGAGGAGAAAACTGAAAAAATAGAAATGACAACTCTGAGGTCCCTCAAAGCAGATGAGGGAGAAATAGAAAAATATATTTCAGAAGAGATAAAGGAGGCAGAAAGCAAGGGACAAAATTATCTTGTAAGAAACGAAAGACTAAAAAGAATAAAGATTTATGAATTTACCGTGGTAATAAGACCAGATCTGGGGCAACAAAAGGAGCGAGAAGTTATAGAAGAAATAAAAGATTTCATATCAAGAAAAGTTGGCTTAATAATTGATGAGAAAAACTGGGGAGAAAAAGAGTTAGCTTACAGGATAAAAAGATACGACAGGGGCAAATATTTTTACTTTGAGTATAAATCAATAGGGGAAGGAGAACAAGAACTGAGAAAATTTCTTGAAACACACGATGATGTTCTAAGATACCTCATAATCAAGAAAGAAAAGATAGAAACAAAAGGACATTTGTGGAGACAAAAAATGAAAGAAACACTATCATAACTATTTGATGGGAATTTTCAGGTCAATCATAAATGATGTATTAGGTATTTTCGCTTTTTCTGGTATTGTTTTGAGAGAAATAGTAAAACCACCGTTCAGATTCTCTCTTTTATACAAAGAAATAGAATTTTGCGGAATGAAATCAATACCCATTATTTTCATAACCGCAACATTTCTCGGTATGGTTTTCACTTTACACTCAATAAGAGCTTTTTCACTTGCAAGAATGGAATCCTTGGTGGGACCATCTGTTGTCTTATCTTTTGCTAGGGAACTCGCGAGTGGATTCAGCGCGCTTATAATAACAGGAAGAGTCGGCTCAGCTTACTGCTCAAAAATAGGCACAATGAAAATTACAGAACAAATAGACGCTCTCTCTGTTATGGGTATATCTCCAACCCACTATGTCGCAGTGCCCAAAATTTTAGCTCTATCTATAAGTATGCCGATAATATACTTTTTGTTTATAGTTTTTGGAATTTTTGGTGGGATAATATCAGCAATATCGTATAACATAGACCCAGAACTTTTCTTAAAAGATGTTCATAACTGGGTTGATGTTGAAGACATAATTTTAGGTACAACGAAATCTTTTTCATTTGGACTCACAATAGGGATAGTATCGTGTTATTTTGGTTTTTCTGCAAAAGGTAGCGCAGAAGCAGTGGGAGAAAGAACAACAGAATCAATAGTCTACACCATGGTAGCAATATTTATCCTCAACTACATAATATCTTACCTTTTCTACACAATAAGATGATTTATTTCAAATCCCTATCTACGAATTCATCTTCTGTTGTGTAATTGGG
>Ga0197143_1001512_pt1 | contig 19477 bp, 20 predicted proteins | sample GBS70_MetaG_FD_148603 | JGI IMG/M metagenome (GOLD analysis project Ga0197143, IMG submission 148603) | Sediment microbial communities from Great Boiling Springs, Gerlach, Nevada, United States - GBS 70_MetaG | ecosystem: Environmental > Aquatic > Thermal springs > Hot (42-90C) > Sediment...
ATTACTGGTGCCTATGATTTTTTAAAGCCCATCCTTGTTTTTTTGATATGTTTCCTTTTAGATAAATATGTTATAGATCTCAACAATTGGTTTATATTTTTCCTTCCCTTTGTAGTTATCATAGGCCATATATTCCCCTTTTACTTAAAATTTAGAGGAGGCCATGGTCTAGCTAGTTGCTTTGGATTTATGTTTTTTTTGCTTTTTTATCTTATCTTCAATAACTTGCTTAATTTTTATTTCTTCCTAATTTTCCTATTTTTATCCCTAATCTTCTTTATTGTTCTAAAGAAAAAATATTCAACTCAGGTTGGTTGTTTGGCAGTAATATATTTATTTACAATTTTAACCTTAATCTCTTTCAAGCCAGAAATTCCATACATTGCCTTGCTTACTTTAGAAATCTTTATGATTTTTAACGTTATCTTTTTTGATTTTCTTGAAAAATTGAAGAGAGGAAAAATAAAAAAAGATAAAACAATCTGGAGAAAAATTTTAAGGCCCCTTGCCTCTATTTTTCCTATAGGTTTTTTGTTTATTCCTCAACCAACATTCATATTGGTAATATTCTTGTTCTTTTGCTTCTTGATTATGGAAATAATAAAGTTTGTAAAGAAAAAATTGATAAAGCAAATTTATAGAGAAAAAGAAAGGAAAGGGGTTTCTTCTTTCATCTATTTTTTTGTTAGCGTTATCTTGTGCTTTTATTTTTTTGATAAGGTTATAGCCACGTTTGCCATATTTATTTTAATTTTTTCTGATTTATTTGCTTTTATTTTGGGCTCTATATACGGAAGAAAAAAAATTGGAGAAAAAAGTATTTTTGGCAGCTTCATTTTTTTCTTTTCATCGTTTTTAATAGCCATAGCCTATTACAAATTCTTTAGCTTAAGTCTTTTATTTTCTCTTCCCTCAATCCTCCTAGCAACATTAATAGAATTAATTCCAATAAAAATAGATGATAATTTAACAATTCCTCTAAGCATATGCATATTTTTAACCATTCTAAAGAGAATTTTTTAATTTTATAAAAGTTGTTTGAAGCACAAAACAGCAAAAAAGGAAAATGCTTAAAATAAACAAATAAAAATATAAAAACAAAAGAAAAATTAAATTAGAATGTAAATAAAAGGAAAAAGAGAAGAAATGAAAAAGAGAAAAATAGCTTTGCTTGAAGCAATTGCAACAATAACGGGAACTGCAGTAGGAGCCGGTTTTCTTGGCATACCTTATGTTGTAGCAAAGTCTGGATTTCTTATTGGTGTTTTACATCTAATATTTTTAGCATTGATGGTTTTGCTAACAAACCTTTGCCTTGCAGAAGTTATGTTAAGAACAAAAGGAATTCACCAAATTCCAGGATACATAAAAATTTATCTTGGAAAAAAAGCAAAAGCCTTAATGGTTTTTGCGATCATTTTTGGTATTTATTCTGCATTAGTAGCTTATTTTATAGGTGAGGGTCAAGTACTCAGCTATGTTTTAACCGGATCCACTAAATATTCTCTTGCCTTTAGTTTTATATTTTTTCTTGTTTTTAGCACAATAGTCTTTTTTGGAATTAAGGCTTTAGAAAAAAGTGAAACAATAGCGATGTTTATAGTTATTGGAGTAACTTTAATTTTAACTTTTGCTTTTTTGCCTAAAGGAGATTTTGAAAACTTGGCATATGTATCAAAAAATCCTATCGAATGGTTTTTACCTTATGGTGTAATACTTTTCTCTTTCTTAAGCTTTAGTGCTTTGCCAGAAGTAAGGCAAGAGGTTTTGGGAAATGAAAAAGTTTTAAAAAAAGCAGTAATCATAGCTGCCATCATTCCTCTTATCCTTTATCTACTTTTTACTACTTCCATACTTGCCTTTTCAGGAAAACAAACTCCAGAAATATCCACAATAGCTTTAGGAAAAATTCCAAGCCTATTAGCGATATTTACAATGTTTACAGCAAGCATAGCCTTAGGAAATGCGATTAGGGATATGTATCATTTTGATTTAAAATTAAAAAAAGTTTATGCCTTTCTAATCTCAACGTTTTTTCCTTTTTTACTTTTCCTTTTACTAGTAAAATTCAATCTTTCTAGTTTTATCAAAGTTTTGGAAGTTGGTGGAGCAGTCAGTGGTGGATTGACAGGGATATTAATAATTTTAACATTGTTAAAGGCAAGAAAAACAAAACTAAGAATGTTTACAAGGAAGCCTGAATTTACTTTAAAAATTCCAAAATTTATTTATTTCTTACTTATGATTATATATTTGCTTGGTATTGTTTATGTATTTATTTTTTGAAATTAAATTTCTTTATTTCTCTCAGCAATCTGTTTTGTTTTTTCCATATTTGCTGAAATTTTTTGTTTGTTTCCTTAACCAACAAACTTAAATATGCTTTATCAACAAGAACTTTTTTGTAAAATATTGGCAAACTTATCTCTTCACTTCCCCTTATTTCTGCTATAGGAAAACCTCTTTTCCCATAATAGAAACCACTTTTCTTAAAACCTGTTTGCCTTGCTATGTTAACAAGCCTAGCTGCAATATCTGAATTAAAACATATTACATGGTATATCGGTGGCTCAAATTTAAAATAAATAACTTCCTTGTTTGTTTTGGACTTTAATTTTTCAAGCTCTTTAAATAAATCATTCAAGCTTAATTTGTTGTGCCAATCTTTTATTATAGCCCTTCTTTGCTTTTTTCCTTTTTCCTTAATCAAAATAACCCTTCCAGAACAACTAGAAGTAGTAAACATAAAATCTTTTTTGTTTATTGCCCCTATTATTTCTCTAGCTTTTTCATCAATTCCTTTTTTGCTTGATTTATCCTTCTTGCTTAAAGCCTGTTTCTTTTGATTCAAAAAATTTTTAAAATCATATCTCTGCCACAGATCCATTTTCAAGAAGCAAAACATCTTTAGCTATTTTATAACCTTCCTCGCTAGCTAGTTCAGCCAAAGCAGATCTTTTTTGCAATCCTGCATGCGATGGTAGAATTTTTTCAGGATTTAATAGTTTTATCAGATCTCTTATATCTTCTCTACCAGCATGTCCACTAACGTGTACATCAGTATAAATCCTCACTCTTTTTTTCATAAGCCTACTCTCTAACATTTCTCTGTTTGCCTGATTTATAGGTGTTGGAATAACTCTTGTCGAAAATATAACAGAATCTTTGTGACTTAATTTGAAAGGAAAGGCATTTCTGCTAAGCCTATCCAAAACGCTTCCAGGCTCTCCCTGATGACCAGTACAAACAACAAGATATTTTTCTCTATTCTTTTCAACCTTCTTAAAATATCTTTCCATCTGGTCTTTAAAGCTTAATAGCTTGATGTTTTCCTTAAAAGGACATATACCAGCATTTATAGCTGCCTGCACATATCTCTTCAAACTTCTACCAAAAAATAAAATATCTCTGTTCATCATCTTTCCAAAATCCACAATACTTTTCAATCTTGCTATATGGCTCGAAAAAGTGGTAACGATCAATCCTTCTGTATCAATATTAAGCATAACATCTTTAAGCATTTCTCTCGCTATTATTTCGCTATATGTTTTTCTTTCCTCATCAGCATATAAAGCCTCTGTAATAAGTAGATTTATTCCTTCTTGTCCAACCTTTCTAAATTTTTCGTAATTGAACTTTTTTCCTATTACAGGGCTGTTATCTATTTTATAATCATTGGTGTAAAGTATATTTCCTTCTTTACTTTTTAGCAATACAGCGCAACTTTGAGGAATGGAGTGGGTAACGCTAATAAATTCCACCTCATAATTTCCCGATTTTCCTCTTATCTTGTAAGTAGAATTTGGATTTAATTTTATCAACTCGTTCTTAAATTTTTCTTTATCTTCTTTTGTTAAATCATTAGCCAGATCTTTCAACAATTCTATTGTTAAACTGCTTGCAATAACTGGGGCATTAAAGTTAGAAGCTAAATAAGGAACAGCCCCAACATGATCCAGATGTGCATGGCCAACAAAAATGGCCCTAACCTTATGAGAAATATTTTTAATAATTTCTATGTTTGGCAAAGCTCCAATGTCTTCTAAAATTTTTCCACTTACTCTTTCTTTTTCTTCAAGTTCTACTATTGCAGGAATATATAAGCCTATATCAAAAACAAAGGCGTCTTCGCCTATCTCAACTACAGTCATATTTCTGCCAACTTCGCTATAGCCACCAATAGCATAAACTTTCATTTAAAAACAAAATCCTTTTGTTTTTTAATTTTTTTTCATTAATAAAAAACTTTTTTAAAGTAATTTTTAAAGCTGAGTCTATAGCTTGAGTTTTAACAAAATAACTTGAGTTTTAATAAAAAATTATTTTTTCAATAAAAAACTTATTTTTTTAATATTTTTAAAGTAGATTTTTGATGTTTTTAAAGTAAATATTTTCAAGTAAGTTTGATATTAATTCGATTTAAGTAATTTAAAAAAAGTTGAATTTAAAAAAAGTTGATAATTAAAAAAATTGAAAAGTTAATAAAAAATTAAAAAATTTTAATAAAAAAATTATAAAAAATTAAAAAACTTGAAAAAAAATTGATTCAAGAAAAAAATTGATTAAAAAAATTTGAAAAAGAAAGAAATTTAAAAATAATGGGAATAGTCAAAGAAAAACAAGAATTAAGAGAGAAAATTTGGGGTTTGTTGGAAAGGAATAAAATAGCAAAGTTTTGTAAAGGAAAAATCCCAAACTTTAAAGGAAAGAAAAGAGCTGCAGAAAAATTGAAAGAAATAGAGGAATGGAAAAAGGCAAAAATTGTTTTTGCAAATCCTGATGCGGCTCAAAAACCTGTTAGAGAACTAGCATTAAAACAAGGAAAAATGCTGATAATGGCAACGCCCAGATTAAAGAAAGGATATCTATTAATAAAGCCTCAAGCTGTTAAAGGAAAAGAAAGTTATGCTGCAACTATAAGAGGGGCTTTTAAGTATGGTAAATCTTTAAAAGAATTGATAAAGCCAGATATTATTGTTACAGGCTGTGTTGCTGTGGATAAAGAATTTTATAGATTGGGAAAGGGTGGAGGATATGGAGATATAGAAATTTCAACATTCCAAAACAAGTTTGGAAAAATACCAGTAATCACAACAATACATGATTTACAATTGGTTGAAAAAGTTCCTGTAAGCACAAACGATACTGTTGTGGATATAGTTGTTACACCAACAAAAATTTTAAGGAGAAAATTAGAAAAAATTTAAAAAAATCAAAAAAAGAATAAAATATGAAAAGTATTAAAAAAATTATAGAGGAAATAGAAAAGGAAATTAAAGAAAAGGTTAAAGGGAAAGCGATTATAGCTGTTTCAGGAGGAGTAGATAGCACAACCCTAACACTAATAGCTTATAATGCTCTAGCCCAACAACTTATTCCTTATTTTATCGATACGGGTTTTATGAGGAAGAATGAATATGAAAATTTAACAAACATACTTTCAAAATTTGGAATTGAAGTAAAGTATGAAGATGCAAAAACCATCTTCTTTGAAAAACTTAAGGATGCAGAAAATTGTAAAGAAAAAAGAAAAATATTTTCAGATACGTTTTATTTGGTTTTTGGAAATATTATAGAGAGGGAAAAAGCTGAATGGTTGCTTCAAGGAACAAACAAAGCAGATTTAGAAATGAAAGCAAAAGGGCAATTGCAGCATAATGTTAGAGATGATTATAGGCAATTTGGAATTAAAGAAGTTTTAGAACCTTTTTCAAATTTTTATAAACATGAAATAAGAAAAATTGCAAGAGAAGTTGGGTTGCCCAAAGAAATATATTTAAAACAACCCTTTCCTGGACCAGGATTTAGCATTAGGGTTAAAGGAAAAATAACAAAAGAAAAAATAGATTTGGTTAGAGAGGCTCAGGACATAGTTGAAAAATTGACAAAGGATTATGGCATAAGCCAAACATTGGTAAGGCTGGATGAAAAAATTCCTGATGTAAATGGAGAAGAAAAATATGTAGCAATCATAAGGTTTATTAAAACAAATGACTTCTTGACAGCTAATCCTGTAAGGATAAATAAAAATATAGAAAAAAGAATCGTAAGTGCTTTAAACGAGATTGGTATAGGAAGAGTTTATGTTGACATAACACCAAAACCACCAGCAATTATTGAATGGTGTTAAAAAGAAAAAATTTATAAACCCTAACTTATCTATTTTTTAAAGGTAGCTGGGGAGTCTAGGGTTTACATTGAGGCACTTCGGTGCCTATCAATGATCTGCCTTTGTGCAGATCACCTAGAACCTTTAAGCTACCTTTCTTTTCTTGCTTTTTCTAGAAGATTATAGAAAATAAAAAATTCTTTAAGATTACACATATTTGTATGGCCTTCAACGGAAAACTGAGGACAAGCTGTGTTTATCCAAAAATCTATATCAAAATTCATAAATTCTTTAACATCTATTTCATTACATAAAAATAGAAATGGTTGCTTTTTAATTTTCTTTATTTTATTTTTTATTTTTAAAGCTAAATCAAAATTTTCTTGTCCAGGCTTTACGCTTACCAAAATCCCTATATTTTTCGCTTTATTAAAATTTAACCATCTTGCTTTAATAGCATTAACCTGATCCCTCACTTCTTTATCTCCAAGTTGTCTTATACTTTGCTTTATACCCCTATTAATTATGAAAACTGGTTTTAGATTTTTAACATCAAAACTTTCATACTTTAAAATAAAGTTATCGATTTGTTCCTTTAATATGCTTAAGGGATGAAAAAGTCCATCCCCAACATATAAGTAGGCATCAACAGGTTTAAGCTTAATACAACATCCAGTTATTTGCCTTCTAAATACAACAAAATTCTTCCTTATATCTTTTTCTAACTTCTCGGAAATTTTTTCATATTGGGTTGTATAAAAGATACATAGTTTTTTAATATTTTTTCTCTTTAAATCTTTAATAATCTTGAATAAACCTATCTTTTTACCTTTATACACATACTTTACCAAAAAAATTTTCATCCTGAGAAATATTTTAAAAAATAAAAAAGTTCTCTTTTTTTCTATGTTTTCTTTTTATTCTCTTTTTTCCTCACTAATTTCTATTCTTTCGTCTTTTGAAATTTCTGCAAAATTAGGAGTAGCTATTATTATGTTCTCTCCAAATCCTGCGATATCTCCCTCCAACGCTTCTACAGTCTTTTTTATTTTTGATACTGCTCTTTTAACTTCAATCAGATCCTTAGCTCTTAAAGGCCCTATATCTATAACTGCGATAGTGTAACCTTCCCTCAAAGCATTCAATACATTTGTCGTATCTTCAAACGATTTTAGTACGAATGGCCTTACTACAATCTTTGCTTTTCTAGGCTCTTTTATATCAACCTCCAAATATTCTTCTTTTGGTTTTTTTGAGAATGCGCTTTTTATCTTTTTGATTACCATTTTTTCAATGAATTTTTTAAGTTTATAAATATTTCTATTTATTAGCCTTTAAAATTTCCTCTCTTATGTCTTCTATTTTTTTTCTTATCTGTTCTTCTTGCTTCTCAAAACTTTTCATCCTTAATTCGAGAATTTTTTTCCTTTCATTTAATTCATTTATTAATTCTTGTTTATCTTTTTTAACCATAATTCCACCAACAATTTTATAAGCAATATTGGATTTTTTTAGTTCTTCTAATGCAATCTCAATTTCATTCATTTCTGTGTGGATGATTTGCTTTTGTAATAATAAGGCTTGTAAATTTTGTTCATGAACCTGAAGTTCTTCTAAATTTTTCATTCTAAATTTTTCATATTGCTTTAACTTTTTTAATTTTTACTCTTGGTTTGAAAAATAATCTTCCGCCACATGCTGGACAGATAAAATTTTTTTCCAAAGCCTTATTGCTTACTTTTTTTCCACAAAAAAAACATTTATAAACTACCATAAAATTATAAAATCTTTATTATTTAAAAATTTATTTTTAAACATAATAAGCCTTTCCTGTAAATTTTTTTCCGCAGTTTTTGCATTGATATATCCCAAAAGCCAGCCTTCTTGCTGTTTTACCACAAAAAATACATCTTTGTTTTTTCCTCTGCAATTCTTCTATTTCTTTAATCTTTTTTTTAATTTTTCTTCCGTATCTGCTTCCAAACCTTGCTGCAGATTTTAACTTTTTTGTTCTCTTTGCCATTAAGGCATAAATAACTCATTTTTAAAAATTTTTGGTTATCCTAAGTTATTTCTTAAGCTTAAACTATCCAACTTGACTTATAGTTATGAGAGAAGACATCTTAATTATGCTGAAGCCACAACATAATTAGTTAAAAAAAGTCTTATTCAATATATCGATTCAAAATTTATATAGCTTCCTTTATCAGTAAATTTTATTTGTAAAAGGGCTGATTGTTTAGACAAACGTTGCATTATTTATAAAGGAGAATGTTGTAGAAAATTTCCAAATTCACCAAATTGCAAAAAGAAGGGATGATGCTAGCAAGAACTAGTTGTATAGTGGGAACAGATAGTATAATCTTTAAGCCAATATTTCAAGTTTAGGAGAAAATAAAGTACTAAATAAATCTTTTAAGAAAATAGTTAAAGCGAGTAAAAAGATTTGGTTGCTCTGATACTAATTTATTGTATCTTTCGGCACTCTCTTCAAGTACTTTTATTGCGGTTTCTGGAGTATCTTTTTTAACATAAATATTTACTATCTTAAAAAAAGAGGATCTCTTTTTTTTATGTTTAAGTGCATTTCTAATGTCGACTGCGATTCTAAAAGTTCCATGAAAACCGGTTTGTGGACGGTTAGAAAAGCAGATTATCCTACCTTTTTCATCATAATAAAAATTTGCTGCTACACAAGGATATATCTCGTTATTTTCTTCATATAAGCCAGCATTTCCCCCAATCGATTCTCGAACAAGAAGCCATTGCATCTCTCCTTCCTTTGTTCCAAACATTTTTTTCAAATTTGCCTCAACAATTTTTTCTATCATCTTAACTTTTTCGGATTAATTTAACTATCTAAAAAAGATTGTCCTTTTAAAATTTTCTTATTATGGCATAACCCTAAAAGTTGAATCCAAAGTTGTTAATTCAACTTAATCGGCATCGGTGCTTCAAGAAGTTTATAGCCAAAATCGTGCTTATAATCAAAATCTTGCTCAACCCTTTGAATCACCTCATTTTCTTTTTTAATGGTTTGTGGTTGTGCTAGAATAAAGTTAGTAATACCAAAAAACAGGAAAGTAATTTAAAAAATGGGGCCACCCGGATTTGAACCGGGGTTTCCAGCTCCCAAGGCTGGAGTGCTAGACCAGGCTACACCATGGCCCCAAAAAACATAAAAAATAAAAAAACAAAGTTAAAAAATTTTTTATTTTTTTTCAACTTTAGCCTCTTCTTTAGCTTTTTGTAATTCTTTCAATAATTTTTCTTGGCTAGCTTGTACTTTTGCAAAGTGCTCTTTTAATTTTTCCAATTTTTCTTCACTCACAACTAGATCCTTCATCTCCGCTTCTCTAATCAAATCATCATAAACTCCTTTATCTAACTCTTCTATAATTTCTTTTGCATTTTTACTTTCTACTAAAATTCCAGCAGACAAGCAACTTCCAAGAACAATCTTTACAGCCGATTTTAAAGAACTGGCTGCTAAATCTTCTTTTTTCTTTTTAGCTATATTTATAACTTGCTCTATGCTTATATTTCCAGCATAAATGGATTTTGGCATTATGCTAGCCTTCTCTATTCCTAACTCTTTCTTCAACAACTCTGATGTGAAGGGAGTTAAAACTTTTATCTTAAAATCTTTTGTTTCTGGGTTTATATCTAGTTCTATTGGCACTTTCAGTCCTGCATACGCTGATGTTGCTTTATTTACTTCACCTATAACTTTTCCTATATTAATTCCTAATGGCCCAAGTTTTTGGCTTATTGCTGGACTAGCTTTCATATTTCCTGCTTCTACAAGTAGCTTGATTATCATTCTAAAATTTATGTTTAAATTTTAAAAATTTATCCATATCAAAGAGATTATAAAAATATCAAAATATCAAAAAAATTATAAAAAAGAAATTATAAATTTATAATTAGTGGTAGAAAAAATTAGTCTAGTATGAAAATTTTATTGCATGTTTCTGGAGAAATAGGAACAAAAGGAAAAAATAGGCTTTTTTTTGAGAGAAAACTAGCAGAAAATATAAAGAAAAAGATAAAAGGAGAGATTATCAGAAGCTTTGGAAGTTTTTTGATAGATACAGATAAAAAGTTTAAAGAAAAATTGAAAAAAATTTCTGGAATAGCTTGGATAGCTGAAGTTGAAGAAATTGATAAAGATCTAAATAAGATAAAAGAAAATGTTTGGAATTATGTTAAGAAACAAAAAATAAAAAGATTTAACTTAGAAGTAAAGAGAAGGGATAAAAGTATAGAGAAAAATAGTCAAGAAATAAGAGAGGAATTAATAAAATTTCTAAAGAAGAAGGGTTTAAAATTTTCAAAATCAAGAAAGATTTTTTTAGAGTTAAGTAAAGATTGGTGGGTAATATATAGGAAAAAAGAAAAAGGAATTGGAGGATTGCCAACATCAACAAGCGGAAAAGTTTTATCTTTAATTTCTGGAGGGATTGATAGTTGTATTGCAAGCTTTTTAGCTATGAAAAAAGGTTTAGAAGTTTTGTATGTACATTTTCATAATTATCCTTCAAATGATTATTTTCTTATTGAAGATAAAATTTTAAAGATAATTAAAAAACTTAATGATTACCAAATAACTTCAAAAATATATATCATACCTTTTGGTGAAATACAAAAAGAAATAATAAAAAAAGTTGATTCAAAGCATAGATATCTTATTTATAAATTTTTGATGTTAAAGATAGCAGAAGAAATAGCAAAACAAAATAATTGTAAAGCTTTGATAACTGGTGATAGTTTAGGTCAAGTCGCAAGCCAAACGTTAGAAAATATAACTTCTCTAATTTCTTTTATAAATCTTCCAATTTTTATGCCTTTATTGACATATACAAAAGATGAGATAATAGAGATGGCAAAAAAAATAGGGACATATGAATTAAGTATAATTCCATATTCCGATTGTTGTAGCTTTATGATATCCAAACATCCCTGCACAAAAATCAAAAAGGAAGAAATGGAAAAATTAATAAAAAAGTTTGATGTAAAAAGAATCGTAAGAAAAGGTTTAAAAGAAAGTAGGCAAGAAATAATTTTATAATTCAAGAAATAATTTTATAGTTTTGAAAATTGATAAAAATGATGAAAAAATTTGAAAAGCCAAAACTTAGTAGTGGAAATAAAGCATTCGATGAATGGTTAAACGGAGGTTATGAAAAAGACATTATTAATTGTATATATGGGCAGTTTGCAACTGGAAAAACAAACTTTTGTTTAATGGCATTAGCTGAATTATTAAAACAGAATAAAAAAGCCATATACATTGATACAGAATCTAGTTTTAGCTTAGATAGATTAAAGCAAATAATGGGGGAAAATTATAGTAAAGAAAAGTTGAAAAACATAATAATGTTTAGGCCAACAAGTTTTAAGGAACAAATAGATACATTTAACAAATTAATTAAAATTGATTTAAATAAAATTTCTGCAATATTTGTCGATTCTATAGGCATGCTTTATAGGCTTGAACTTGGATTGATTAGAGATGAAGATAAGGAAATAGAGAAAGAGGAAGAAAAAGAGAGAATAAGAAAAATAAATTTGGCCTTAGCTAGACAATTAAGAATACTCAATGAAATAGCTAGAAAAAGAAAAATTGCAATAATTGTGACAAACCAAGTTTATCAATCGATAATAGATAGCCAAATACATATGGTTGGAGGAGATATATTAAAATATTGGAGTAAATGTTTAATTTATCTTGAGCATTTAGGAGATAAAAGAAAAGCAACATTAGTGAAACATAGAAGTTTGCCACAAAAAGAATTTGTTTATAAAATTGTTGAGAAGGGAATAGAAAAAATAAGGAAATTTATTTTCTAAGATATTAAATTTGAAAGCTGCTTTATTATTTTTTTAGAAATTTTTGTTTTTACTTCATTTTTTATATTTAAATCAACAAGATATCTTAATGTTATGATTACAATATCCTTATCAATTTTTATGTTTATCTTAGGCCTAAACTCTGGAGAAAGTTCAAAAACTCTCTTTGCTTTTTTTACTTTTATCTTTACAGATTTTAAAGTATTTAACAAAATTTTTTCAATTTTCTCAATTTTTTCTATTTTTTTATCCCCTATATTAAATTTTATTTCAATTTCATCCCAAACTGTTTCTGTAGGCAAGGAATAGTTTATGATTTGTTTTGATATTATAAAGCTATTTGGAAATGTGCAAACATTTCCGTATGGCTCAAAATCTTTATTTAATTTTCTAACTTTTGTTGATTGTAAACCAATTTCAAGGACTTGGCCTATAATTGTTTCTCTTTCTGCACCCATGGGAATTTCTATAACATCTCCTATGTTGTAATTTCTTTTTATTATTAAAGTAAACCATCCTATAATATTTAAAATTGGTTGTTGAAATGCAAAAATAACTAAGGCACTAAAAATACCTAAGGCAGCTAAAATTGCTGAAAATTTAGAAGCTAATGCTTCTTTTGTGCCAAAAATGATCAATAAAATGATAAATAAAAAGTAGAGGGAAAGTAAAGTTTTTATCATGGAATTGATCAATAAAATATTTTTGTCTTGTGTTGCTTGAAATGATTTTTTTGTAATATAGGTTAAAAATCCAAAAATTCCTTTAAGAAACAAAAATATCAAAATAATTAAAATTATTTTGAAAATGGTTTGAAGAGTTAAGTTAAAGTAAAAATTTAAATAAAAATAAAAAAGATAAAAAAAGATAAGATAGAGAATAATAAAATAAAAACATCAAATTTTTTCAAATTCACTTTCTCCTTTATTATTTTTATATTTTTTTTTCAAATCTAGTTCAGAATTTAAATACTTAAAAGTAATCTTTTTCATCTCAATCAAGTTTTTTTAAATCAACAAAATCTTCAAGCTTAATCTCTTTTTTTATTCCTAAAGCTTCTAGATAACCTTTTGCCAATAAATAGAAAAATAAGCCTAAAGATGGCTCTTCCCTGTTGTTTATAGGTAAAACAAAATCTATTCCCTTTGTATAATGGTTGCTGTTGCATAAAGCTAAAACAGGAATTCTTGCAATGTTTGCATCATGTAAACAGTTTTTATCAGCTACTGGATCAACAATTATAACAAGCTTTGGTTCCATAAAGTTTGGAAGAGAGATGTTGGTTAAAATTCCAGCCGGATATTTTTTTGTAAATACTTTTATTCCTGTTAATTCAGAAAATTTTTCTAAAACTTTTCTTGCTTGTGGTTTTTTTCCAACAACTAGAATATCTTCTGGCTTAAATTTTGATAAAAGCTGTATTGCTTCTCTAATTTTTTGATCCACAAGATCTGTATTAAAAACAGCCACACCATCAGCCTTCCTTCTATAAACGTATGGCCTCATATCACCAGTAACGATTTTATGAGCTACATAGATTCTAGTTTTTATATAAAGGTCTAGATCAACCAAATATTTATTTTCCTTTTTCTTTGCCATTTTTTTTAATCCATATTTTGTTTTTAAATTTTTTTAAGCCCTGGGTGGGATTCGAACCCACGACCACCTGCTTACGAAGCAGATGCTCTACCGCTGAGCTACCAGGGCATTTATAAGTTCATCTTTAAATTTTTATTTTTCTTTCTTTTTCTATATTTCTTGGTCTGTTTGTTCGTTTGTTTCTATGTTTATTTGTTTCTAGATTCTTGATAAAATTTTTAAATTTTTATATCTTTTTAGTATAGGGATAGGCAGGTTCCAACTTTCCGAGAGGAGGAAAGTCCCCCCACAGGCAAAGGCTTGGCAGAAATGCCTTACCCGAAAGGGTAAAAAACAACACAGAAAAAAACTTGCTATGGGGCAGGATGATTATAAATGACGTTCCCATAGTCAAGTTGAGATTGTTGTTTTAAGCCCTGTGCAAGGCAAAGCCGCTTAGTAAGATGTTGGAAGGCTCTTTAAAGAGCCACAGAAGGGGGCTTATCTTTGCCTATCCTTTTTTAATTCTGAAGCTTTGAACTGTCTAATGCTAAGCTTTTGTTTCTTAATAATTTTATATAAGCATTGAAATGAAAAATTTAAAACTTATTCTTACCATTAAATCAAACTTAACCAAAAAGATTTATAAGTAACTCTAAAAAGATTATGATTATGATTACTATTATAAGAATTTCTGGTTTTATCTCTATTTTACTCTTATATTCCTCAAAAAATCTAGTAAGACCACCAAAGCTAGCAGGCAAACTTATCCTTTCCCCCATTCATAAATATTTCTTTGGAATTTAAAAAATTTTTTAAGATTCTATTTTTAAAAAAGGAGAGGATTATAATTTCTTGTCTGGTTTTTTGCTTGTTATGTAATAAATATGGATGAAGATAAATGTAAATGAAGTAGATAAAATATAAGGATAATATAGGTGTGAGAAAAGTATAAATATAAAAAAGATATAGATAGAGAAAAGATTTATATATAACTTAATTTTATATTATAATGGATTCGAACGACTCAAAATTAAAAGATCTTAATTTTTAATTCTATGTTAAAAAAAATTGAAAGAGAAAAGAAGATTGCTCAGCATCTCTTTTATACAAGTTTAAAATACACAAAAACAACAGATCTAATGATTAGTATAATGAAAAGATGGGCATCCACCATAGATAAAACCATAGAGATTTGCTTAAAGGTTGCAAAAAAGAAAAAAATGATTTCTGAAATACCAAAATTGCCAAAATTGAAAATAGAAATGATGAAAAAAGTATTTAAAAAAGAAGAGAAAGTTAAAAAAATGCTTGAACTTTATGAAGTTTTTAGGAATATAGATAGCTATGAAAAAATAAGAGAGAATGAATTTAGAAAGAATGTTGTTTTAAAATTGGCAAAAGAAGGTATAAACATTAAAATAGATTTGGCAACTTTAGAAGAATGGGAAAAAATTTTTGAGGAATATATAAAGATTGTAGAAAAATTTTTGTTATCAAAATAATTTTAAATTAATTTTAAATTTATCCACAACTTCCACCTCCACTACCTACACCATATCCAAATCCTGCAGATGGATTGGTTTCACTAAATTTCATATTACATTCTTCTGGTTTTTTATCAAAATATTGGCATAAGATTCTAGCAATGTTTGCAGGACTTCTTGGCCATACTTCGACGACTTGACCATTAATTACTACAGTAGGGCTTCCTCTTACACCATATTTTTCATTTAGCATAGCATCGTAAGCTAAGTATTGGTTTGCTCTGTTTGCCATGCAATCGTTGAGTTTTTGTTGGTCTATACCAACTTTATTAACACAACCTTGTGCATCACCTTTTTCAGCAAAACATTCTAAATATGCCATATATTTTTCACATTGCTCTTCTCTTATACATATCATCCTTGTATTTTCTTCAACCTCTTTTTGGCCATGCATAGTATAACTTACAAATCTAACATTTATATTAGCTTTATCACTAAATTCTTTCCATACTGGCAATAAACCTTTAATGAACTGAATACCAAATGGACAATAACTCATGATAAAGACATCGAGCTCAGGAGCATTTTCATGTTTAATGCAATAGCCTGTAAAAACTTCCTTTTTTATGTCTAAAATTTTTATAGTCAAAGTTATTTCTTTCCCGGCTAAAGGATGATTGTCATCCAAAATTATGTGTGTTTGATTGTAATTTTTTACCTTTCCCTTTTCATTTGCCCATTCTATAGTTTCATTGATTTTTGGTGTTAAGGTTAAGTAAATGTAATTTTCATCCATAGTAATATTTAAGTTTCCAAAAGGGGTAGGGGTTTCTTTTTCCTCAACATAAGTTTTCAGTTTTACTTTATTTTTCTCTTTATTTATTTCAATGATTTCGTAATAAAGGCCATTCATATTTTCACTTTTATCTCCAACTTTTGCGTCTATAGCAAGTATTACTTTATCATTTACCTCAATAACTTTCAAAGGAAAAGGAAGGCCTTCCTTAATCGTTTGATTTACATATACTTCACCAATCTTTTCTTCAAGTTGTTGTTTATCTACAGAAATAGAATAATTGATATCTACAAACCTTGACTCTTTTATTGTTCTAGGTATTACTTTCCTTAATTCCTCTTTATATTCTCCAAAAGCCTCAGAAGGCATTAAAGTTATGTTAAATTCTTCTCCTATGCTTCTATTATCAAAATTTATATCGGATAATAAGCCTAGTTTCCTTGCAAATTCTCCCTCAAAAAAACTAATGTTTTTTTGTTCATAAAGAGAGCCATCAACATACATTGTATAGCTTACTATATACTTGTCCTTTGTTGGTAAGCTTGTTGGTTTTTTAAATAAAAAAGATGGTTGAAAGATAAAAAGTAAAATTAATATAATAAACAATATCAAAATTCCCAAGCCGAAAATCAATTTCCATTTATCTTTCATTAAAACTTATTTTTACTTTATTTTTAAAATTTCCTATTCAAGTATATGTTGTCAACTTTGATTAAAAATTTCCAATTCTTGATTAAAACTAAATAACATTATCAACATATTTAAAAATAATTTTAAATAAAATGCCCCTGCGAGGATTCGAACCTCGATCTCAGGCTCCGCAAGCCTGCGTTCTATCCATTAAACTACAGGGGCATAAAATAGAATCTTTTTAATTTTTAATTTTTTAAGGTAAAATATGCAAAACACGTGCCTCAATATTTTTATTCTCAAAATATTAACTTTTTTGATGGTTCTTTCTATTCTAGAATAATCACAAACACTAAAAAATCTTAAAATTTTGTTTTCGTGTTTAAAATCCTCATAGCTCAGTTCTATTTTTTCTCCGTTTTTTAAATATAATCTTAATGTAAATTAAATATAATCTAATGTAAACGCCAGAAGAAATATAAGGAAAAAATGTCCTCCATCCATTTTTCCTTTTCCAATTTCTACTCTAATAATACTGGCATCTTCTCCCCTCCTTTTTTTAAATATATCTCTTCCATCATTCTTTCTAAATCTATTAATATGTTTAAATAATCAAAATCACCTTCCTTTAATGATGAATTTTCTTTCATAATTAAAAATTAATAAAATTTTTTAAAAGCTTTTGTTTTATTTTTTAAGAAAAGGGTCCCGTAGCTCAGCCAGGTAGAGCACCGGGCTCTTAACCCGGGTGTCGCGGGTTCGAATCCCGCCGGGACCATCATTCTGGAAAGAATTTTATCTTTTCATAGACACCCCTCTTCTTTCTCTTTAATGAGGTTACACACACAAAAAGCAAAACAAAAACCAAAGGAAGGATAATTAAATAATAGCTAAACTTTCTCTTCTCAACCTTTTCCTCTATTTTTTCACATTCTTTCTCCTCAGCTATAGCTACACAAGTATAATTTGTTTTTTCATTACATTCATAAATAATTCTTGTTTGCTTTCCATCTATACATTCACTCCATTCACTTGGTTTTGGGCATATGCATTCAAGCAAATAAAGTGTTATCTTTGCTAAACTTTCATTTCCTTGCTTTATTATTTTTGATAATTCAAAAAGTATGTCTGGTTTACCATCATTATTCAAATCATAATTTTTTAATTCACCAACATAAAACCTATCGTAAACAGGATTGCTATGTATACTTATCTCAACATAATTTTCTTTAATATCTTCAATAATAAGTGAGTGTGTTACATCTCTAAAAAGAAATAAAAGTTTATCCTTTTTTCTCACATCTATTTCATAATAATAATTTTCTCTCAACTCTTTTGTTATATCTATTACTTTCCCTATTTCCTCTTCTTTTTCCTCTTTAAGCTTTTCCTCTTCTCTCTCCTCCCTCTCTCTTCTTCCACCACCACCTCCAGAAGCAGGAGCACTAGTTGTAAAGTTGTAAGGCCCATCTGTAGCACAATTTCCTGCTAAATCACAACTTGTTATGTTAAAGTAATACTTTGTTCTTGCGTTTAGGCCAGTTAAAGTTATAGAATGATTCATAACAAAACTTGAATCTGTTTTGTTGTTGCTTAGATTTAGGTCTATACCATAATTAATAGTTGCGTTTGTAAGCTCGTTTGTTTGCCATGTTATTGTTGCCGAACTTTTTGTTATATTTCTTACACTTACATTTTCTATTGATGGCGTTGTTATATCAAAGGTTATTGTTCTTTCTCCAGCTGCTGCTATATTGCCTGCTGTATCGTTTGCATAAACATTATAGCTATGGCTTCCTTCATTATCAGTTTTATTAATAAAGCAATAAACATTTTGGCCATCTCCAACCATTGTCATGCTTTCATTATTTCCATTCCACTCAAGCCAACAAGCAGAAATGTTTTGAGGATCATAAACAGTTACATTGATATAAGTCCATAATCTTGAAACATAAGTGCCATCAACATCAGTAGGAGGAACATAATTAATTGAAGGGGCATTTAAATCAATGGTAAAAGTCCTATTTTCTACAAAACTCTCATTGCAAAAGCCAAAAATATCGCATGCACTACAGCTCCATAAATAATTTCCTTCTTCAAATGTTTTGATAAATAAAGCATATCCGCTTGTTCCATTAACAGCTATAGTTTCGTTAGCATGCCAACCGCTTGAATTTAGCCACAAAGTTATGTTTGCCAATTCTGTTGCATCTTGAGCAGAGCAATTAAAAGTTATTGTTGTATTGCTTGTGATTAAATTGTTGTTTGGATAATTGAGAAAGACATTTGGAGGGCTTGTGTCAATAGTAAATGTTATTGTCTCAGTCGAATTCCAATTATTAGCTGAATCGTTGGCATAAACTTTATAGCTATAAACCCCATCAGAAACGGTTTTATTAATATAACATATTACACTATTTCCACTTCCTTCCATTTGCATGCTTTCATTAATTCCATTCCATTCTATTATACAAATTGAAATATCTGTAATAGAATCATTAACTGACACATTAATAAATACCCAACTTCTATTAATAAAAGAGTTATTTGGTGGCGTTGGATCAATAAAAATCACTGAGGGAGGATTTATATCAACCACGAAGCTTACATTCACATATGCCATATTCCCTACACTATCATTAGCCCATACATGTAATGTATTAGTTCCTTCAGTAAATGTTACATAATGAGGCTCTGTATAGCTTACATTTGTTCCATTCCAATTATACCAGATTGATTGTAAATTAGCATCGCTTGCTGATATATTTACTAAAACTGTAGTATTGTTATAAGTTATATTCTCTGGACTTATGATAATTATAGTTGGTGAGATAGTATCGAGAACAATATTTTTTATTTCTGTTTGATTTGAGTTTCCATAAGTATCATTACACCAAGCATAAAAGCTATAGCTTCCATCATCCAAGCCTGTTTTATTTTCCCAATAATAATTTTCTTCTTGATTATCAAAGCTCTCATTAGTTCCATCCCAATTTAAAATTACACTATCTCCATTCACATCTG
>Ga0197143_1001513_pt1 | contig 19477 bp, 16 predicted proteins | sample GBS70_MetaG_FD_148603 | JGI IMG/M metagenome (GOLD analysis project Ga0197143, IMG submission 148603) | Sediment microbial communities from Great Boiling Springs, Gerlach, Nevada, United States - GBS 70_MetaG | ecosystem: Environmental > Aquatic > Thermal springs > Hot (42-90C) > Sediment...
AAAAATAGCACCTACCACAAAGCTGCTAATAACAATGAATCTCAAAAAGAGAATTGAAAGAAATCCATCAACCCTGTAAACATCTATGTATTCATCCTTCAGAATCTCAAAAAGAGAATTGAAAGTCTCAATATCGCTCAAGGAGATAGAATGTTTAAGTAAATGAGAATCTCAAAAAGAGAATTGAAAGACCATCTCTAAGAGCTCGTCTATATCCTTCTTTATCTGCGGTGGGAATCTCAAAAAGAGAATTGAAAGAAATATTTCTTTATTTTAAGCAGGCACTCTTTTATATCAACCTCGGAATCTCAAAAAGAGAATTGAAAGATCCTTTATCTCCCTGATACGATCAGACAGGCTAAGAGAATCTCAAAAAGAGAATTGAAAGTGATACTATCTAAGTTTCGAGTAAAATGCTTAACTTAAGGTACAGGTTCGTAATGTTTGAGAGCTAGGTTATTTATTTCTTTCTTGATTGGATTGGCTGAGCGAATTCTCTTGGATCCTTCTTTTTAATGCCAGGTACTTTCTCATAAATTAGGTCTGTCGATATTATTGTTCTATCCGGGTCTGAGAGCAGGGCTGTAGCAGCATAATAAGCATCGAATATTGAGCCTAGGTTGTACTCTAACATTAACGTCACAGCTGTTAATACGATTTCTGTTGTTGCTGGAATCCACTTAACATTTTTCATAGCTGTTAGAGCCGCTATCTTTTCTAGGAGTGTTTCTAGGTCGATCCCAAGCTTAACAGCTATATAATATAGTTCATGGAGGCTTTCACAGCTTGCGTATAACTCTATCCCCCCTCTCTCAGCTTCTCTTAAGATTGCTTCAGCGTATGGTTTAAGCCAATCTTCTTCTTTTACATGAGCTAGGATTACATCAGTCTCTATTAGCAAGACTCCTCCTCCCTAATTTTTCTCCAACCTCTTCTAGCGCACGGGATTCTGCCAAAGCTTTCAGCTCTTCTCTACTCTTCTCTGTTCTTAACCATGAAGAACTGGCTTCTAGAGGTCTTGGAGGCACTCTTATTAGGATGACCCTTCTTCCAGCTGGCAAAACAAGGACTCTGTCCCCTGGCGAAAACATCCCTCTTGGTAGCTTAATCCTCCCCCTGTCATCTGCTTTAACCACATATCCCATCCTTTTACCCCAAATCAAGTTATTATCCCCAAAAATATAAGTATATCCCAATCGATACTATGTTGTAAAAGGCTTTAATTACTATTGAGGGGTGGCCATCCCTAAACTAGACATTTATAGGAAGCCCTCTCGGCTATTAACCCTTATTTGGACACTGTCGTCAGAACTATGGTCAAAGAGAGGACCGTTAGAAGATTGTTTCACAAGTTCTCTAAGATGTTCTCTGTAGAGAAGATGTTTAGGAAGGTTGTAGCATCAGATGAGGCGGTGGTAAAGCTTCATGGTCTTAGAGCTTATGTATAGTCTGCTGTAGACGTAGATTCAGAGAAGGTTTTAGCCATATACGTATCATAGAATATGAAAATGATTGTTGCGATGAAGTATTTTATGGTTGTCTTAGATATATGCTTTAACAAGCCAATGATAATAGGCCCGTGGCATAGAAAGGTTCTAGGGATACTTGGACTAAAATATCAATATTAAAGATTTGGTCTAAGGAATCTTGTTAAGAGAATTTTCGGATGTTTGATGCAGGGACAGAGAGATTCTACAGTTATGTAGATACGTGTAGGATTAAGTCGTAGAAGACTATGCATCAACAATAGTGATAATCAGAAACGTACTCGTAATAATAAAACTCAGGGGAGGAGTATTACTTGATCGACAGGGTCAATAGCTCATTATACATTCTTATGTTTTACGAACTTTATAAAACGATCCATGCTAACTAAACAGTAAATGGTGAACCCCTCATTGTCCAAATAAGAGACTACATGGCTAAAGGAAGATTCTTCATAATCGCCTAGGTCAGTAAATAGTCATCCTTTAACAGTATTTAAAACCTTATTTGGACAAAACCTACATTTTATTAGTCTTGAAGCGTGTTAGAGTTAATGAGCTAATAGAGTCTGGTAGACTCTCACCATTCTCACCGATAGCTCTAATCTGTAATAAACTTGGAATTCGTTGGCTTCCACGCATGGATGAATATATTTATGGCCCCTCGCCTGGTATGACAGAAGTACTTGAGAGAATAATCTCTCTGTTGAAGCCTGAGAGTATGCTTGACCTATTCTCTGGAAGTGGGGCTTTCTCAAAACTAGCATACACTATGAATGTTAAAAAAATCAAGGCTGTAGACATCTATGTTGAAGCAGCTTGGAGGAACCTCAAGAAACTAGAAGGTATCATGATAGAAGAGAGAGATGCTCTAAGAATAGGAAATGAAAGATACAGTATGGTTGTAGCTGATCCACCTGAAGAAAGAATAAGAGAATTAATATCTAGACTTCCAAAACTTAAAAGACTATATAGTGATATAGCAGTATTATGGGTTGGACCATACTATAAAGCAGGAGAAACGATCAAAAAATTATCAAGAGATAGGAAGTGTATCGTTGTTGAAGCTTGGGGAGACGCGGTTGCAATATTCTGGAAGAAGAAAAAACATAAAACAATAATAGAGAAAGTAGTTAAGAACATTGGATAAGATGAGTAATGCAATAGTTAAATAAAGAATAGTAGTACCTGGAGATGGTGGCGGAGATTGGGTGGAAGACAGGTGAACCCCTATCTACCTACAGGACATAGCGGTGAAGAAGAAGGAAAAAAGAAGAAAGAGAAAAAGAAGAAGTAGCTCTCTACGACTATTATGCTTGAATAGTCAGCTTCTTCCAATAATGCTTCTTCAAAGTTTCTTCTTTAATCTTTGTAAGCTCAGATTCTGGAAGTACTGAGAATATCTCCCAAGCAAGATCTAATGTCTGGTCCAGCGTCCTATTCTCATCATATCCTTGCTTAAGAAAACGTTGCTCAAACAAGTCTCCAAACTCTAAATACTTCAAGTCTATATCGCTTAAACCAGATTTACCGACAATCTCCGATAATGCTCTAAGCTGTACTGCTCTAGCATAGCTTGCATATAGCTGGTTGCTAACCTCGCCATGGTCTCCTCTAGTCCTCTTCTCAGCGATTATACCTGGCCCCATCAATCTAGATAGGCTCATCAAGACGTTTATCGGAGGATATATCCCCTTCCTATACAAGTCTCTACTTAGTACAAGCTGACCTTCAGTAATATATCCTGTAAGGTCTGGTATAGGATGGGTGATATCATCGCTAGGCATAGTAAGAATAGGCATCTGAGTTAGTGAACCTTTCCTACCCTTAATCCTACCAGCTCTCTCATGAATACTAGCAAGATCAGTATACATGTATCCTGGATAACCCTTCCTACCTGGAACTTCTTCTCTAGCAGCACTAATCTCCCGTAAACTTTCTGCATAATTAGTCATATCTGTTATTATTACTAGAACATGATAGTCTTTCTCAAATGCTAGGTATTCAGCAAGTGTTAATGCTACTCGAGGTGTAATAACCCTTTCAACAGCAGGGTCGTCTGCCAGATTCAAGAATAACGCACTACGTGATATTGCGCCACTATCTTCAAGACTTCTCCTAAAGAATCTAGCTTCATCATTCTGTACACCTACTGCTGCGAAGATTACAGCGAATTCTTCTTCTTTCCCTGGGACTGTGGCTTGTCTAGCAATCTGTGCAGCTAGAAGATTATGAGGTAGCCCCGCTCCACTAAATATTGGAAGCTTCTGACCTCTAACCAGGCTATTCATACCATCTATAGCTGACACTCCCGTCTGGATAAAGTCGCTTGGATAATCTCTCTCATTAGGGTTTATAGGGTCTCCATTAATATCTCTATATTCTTCAGCTACTGGCTCAGGTAACCCATCTATCGGTCTCCCAAGACCATCGAAGATTCTTCCAAGCATATCTTCTGATACACCGAGCTCCATAGTCTTCCCTAGGAATCTCGCTCTAGTCTCAGAAATAGAGAGACCTTGCGTACCTTCGAAGACTTGTATTACAGCTCTTCCTCCACCTACTTCTATAACTCTTCCAAGCCTTCTCTCCCCTGTTCCCGCCTCTACTTCTACCAGCTCATCGTATGCAACACTAGTAACATTCTCTACAATCATTAATGGACCTTTAATCTCTCTTACAGTGGCATACTCTACTCCTGAAGCTCTAGCCATCTTATCTACCTCCTACACTGACACCAGTACTGACGGAAATCATTAACTGCTTAAACTCTTCTTCCATCTTCTTCTCTAGTTCATCGAATAGGTCAAGTCTATCATTAGGTATAGTCGACTTAGATCTTATCAATTCAGCTATAATCTTCATCGCTCTTATATCCTTCAACTGTATACCTCTCTCGAGAGCATGGGCAGCTAACTCGTAGAATTTAACGTATAGCCTAATCATTTCAACTTGTTTCTCCGGTTTACAGACAGAATCTACATCATCATATGCTGACTGCTGTAGGAATCCTTCTCTAATCATTCTAGCAACATCTAGGATGAGCTTCTCATCATCTGGTAAAGCTTCTGGACCGAGAAGCCTAACAATCTCAAGTAGCTCATCTTCACGTCTAAGAATCTGGTAGAATTCATGTCTTAGCTTAAACCACTCCTTATCAATGTTCTCCTCCCACCAACTTGAAACAGTTTCAACATACGCACTATATGATTGTATCCAGTTAATAGCTGGATAATGTCTAGAATATGCAAGGTTTGGATCGAGAGCCCAGAAAACTCGAACAAATCTAAGCGTATGAGTTGTTACAGGCTCTGTAAAGTCTCCTCCAGGAGGTGAGACAGCTCCAACAATAGTTACTGAGCCGATTCTCTCAGGATTACCCAGAGTCTTAACTCTGCCCGCTCTCTCATAGAATTCCGCAAGCCTAGAGCTAAGATAGCTTGGATAGCCTTCTTCAGCTGGAAGTTCTTCTAGTCTTCCGCTAATCTCTCTTAATGCTTCAGCCCACCTACTCGTAGAATCAGCTACTAGCAAGACATCGTAACCCATATCTCTATAATATTCTGCAATCGTTACTCCAGTATAGATGCTTGCTTCTCTAGCAGCTACAGGCATATTGCTAGTATTTGCTATCAGTATAGTTCTCTCCATTAAAGGTCTACCAGAGTAGGGGTCAGTCATCTCCGGGAACTTAATCAAGATCTCAGACTCCTCGTTGCCTCTCTCACCGCACCCGATATGTAGAATAACTCTAGCATCACTCCACTTAGCTAGCTGATGGAGGGTGACCGTATTATGAAGTAGGCAGGGAGTGTGGCCACCGACAAAGTTATGTACGTAGGGGACAGTTAAATCATATACAGTGAAATCACCTGAAATAATTTCAACGTCTTCAACTTTATCGAAGAATACTTCTTCTAATGCTTGAGCTGATATTGCTAAATCTTGATCCAATCTGCCTTGAGATGATGGGATTATTCTATTAAGCATAAAGATGCTTAGATGCTCTCCCGTAGATATGTAGTTGTAAATGTTTATTCCTACTTCTCTAAGATTTAAGAATCTATTTTTCTCAAGAAGATTTCTAATAAGCTGAAGGTTTAACGGAGTAGTCTGCCTTAAAGTTCTATTCTCATCTTGAGTCTCAAGATATTTTTTAATTGAAGCAACTTTATCTATCTCTCTAATCTCTTTAAGTACTATTGAATAGAACTTCTCAATCTCATCTATTCCTGAGATTATTATTCTACTCTTATTCTTCTCTTCATCGATTCTAACTGTGTATAGTATACCTAGTCTCGTCAATAAATATGATAACACATGTATAAGTTCTCTTGACGTAGAAGATATCTCAATTACATCTTTATTGAGTAATCCACCGCCTAAATAGTATCCTCTTATGAATCCTGCTATCACATCATCTGGTGATCTAAGAATTATAGATGGAACGGTCAACTTCTTAGACTTCTTCATAGCTGGGAACCCTAGAAAGATTAAGATTTTTACTAATGCTCTACTATTTATCTCAATACATCTTACAGTCTTGAACATCTTCTCTCTACCATCTAGCTGGAAGAGCTCTCTGAGTAGTTGGGTGAACCTTGAGATGACCAGTAGATTATTATTAAAGAATTTCACGCTACGTTTAGTAATCTTTCCATTAGACATTAGTAATCCTAGAAACTCAGCAAGCTTAGACGTCATGTATCGAGGCAATTTTATGCTTTTTCCTCTGGACGAGCTTTTAACAGTAAACTCGAATGGAAGCTCTCTACCTAGGAATTCAGACAGCTTGATAAAGAATTTTAATGAGGGTTTACTCATACAAATCCAGTAGCTCATTAAAGTGTTATAGTTTAATCCAATAGTTCTAGCTAAAGCTTTAATTGAGCCAACTTTTTGTCTTGCTTCTTCCATTATCTCTTTAACGAGCTTAAGATCTTCATCTCCACATATGTATAGATCCTCGACGTCCTCTAGTGGAATAGGTTGATAGTTACTTCGGATAGTTATCTTACGGGGCATAGTTAGAAAGTCTCCTCTAACTATGCTTATAGCAGGAGTCTCTAATATCCTACCAGTCTCAGGATCAAGCTTAAACAATTTATGCAATGGTGTAACCTTTATCTCTCTACCAGAAGAAGTAACTAGCTTCACTAAATATTTTGATCTCCCTCTATAGATGTGTGATGCCTCAAACTCTCTCAATCCTTCACTACTGAAACTTATTATCTTTAATCTACTTATAGGAACAATTAATTCTTCATCTTCCTCATTTATATCATGGTTAGTTATCGCTTCTCTGAATAATTCATCTATCGGTACTAATGTTCCATCGGAAAGTAGAATAGGTGTTCCAGGAGGTACACATTTGCCTGTACCGAAGGCTCCTGGTATGCATCCTGTTCCTCCCTTTGCCATTGGGAATAGTGTATCTAAGACTCTTTGACCAGTTATAAGTGGGACTAATGGGTCTAGTCTTTCACCGAAAGGTCTAGGCTGCCTGACAGGCCATCTATGATGCATTTTTAACTGTTCTTCTCCACCGTTCGTCTTGGTTACTGCTATTATTTCTTCAACTGTGTATTCTCCTTCTTCAGCAATCTCTAATATTTCTCCTCTTCTACTATTTGGTGGAACCATTATTTTATGCTGAATTAATGGTGTTTCTTCAACTATCCCGATAGTATCTCCAGGCTCAACTCTCTGACCTTTCTTAACTGTCGGTGTAAACTTCCACTTCTTATCTAGAGATATGGGTGGAACATGTACTCCACGTTTAATAAATGATCCAACAGCTTTAGCTATGCTTATCAATGGTCGCTGCACCCCATCGTAAATGCTTCCAATTAATCCAGGGCCAAGTGCTACGGTCAACGGTTGACCTGTCCCATAAACTGGTTCCCCAGGTTTTAAACCACTAGTATTCTCATAAACCTGTATGAAAGCTATATCTCCAGTAAGCTTAATGATCTCACCGATAAGCTTCTCCTCGCCAACATATACTGTTTCATACATCTTTGCACCCATCATGCCCTCAGCACGGACGGCGGGACCCGCAACCCATATTATCCTACCACGTATAGGCATACCCTATCCTCCATAACTATCTATACAATTTTAAGACTCGCTATTTATATTAAATCTATACATTAATAATAACCTTATTAGAGAGCAGTAATCAAATTCTAGATCAAAAACTTAGAAGCTATATCTATTTTCAATCAATTGAATAGCCTAGTAACATAGTAAAGATAGATGGTAGAGGGGGAGAAGCAGGTATATCTCATCTTGTCGACCGCTGTATCTTTTGTGTATAACGTGTTGAATCATGTAATTTGAAAGTAAAGTAAAAGCTGAGTTAAGAAAAGAATAAGACTAGATTGACTTCTTAGAATGTAGACCCATATTTTCTAGCCCATTCCATCATCTTCTTTAATGAATCTATGCTTATGCTAGGCTTAACCTTCTTCATAATTTCTACGAAGTCATTCATGGTTATCTTTCTAGGCTTGTCGCTTTTACCTCTCTCGAAGAACTCGCTTACTACCTTAAGCTGTACCTCCATGCATAATTGGGAGATATCTGCTCCACTATAACCTTCTGTTGATTTTGCCAGCTCACTAAAATCTACATCTCCGTCTAGATCGAGCCTTTTAGTATAATGTTTAAGCATGTTAAGTCTGGCTTCATAGTCTGGCAGAGGTATATATATTCTCTTCTGGAAACGGCGTATAAATGGTTCATCAAGAAGCCAAGGCTTATTTGTCGCAGCTATCACATATATTCTAGGCGTTCTACCTTTATCTTGAAGCCCATCCATTTCTTTTAATAACTGATTCCTCGCTCTAGCTTCTCCACCTACTTCATTCTCTCTAAAAGCAGTTAATGAATCGACTTCATCTATCAAGATTATAACAGGCCTCCCTTCTCTTTCATGCTTTCTAGCTTCTTCAAATAATGCAGCGATATTCTTCTCTGATTCTCCAAGCCACTTAGACATGATCATAGATGCATCAGCTTGCATGAAGACAGCATCCACCTCATTAGCAGCAGCAGCTGCAAGCATTGTTTTCCCACATCCAGGCGGTCCAAAGAATAATATTCCACGAGGCCATCCAAGAGGAAAGAACTCTGGTCTTAGAGATGGATATATAATACTCTCTCTCAGAGCTCGCTTAGCTTCATCCAGCCCTATTACATCATCCCATTTTACAGGTGGAGGATCAACTATATGGTATCTTTCATTTTCCTTATTATTATTTTTCGTAGATGTATAAGCTGACTCTAGGCTTTTTTCAAGTAGAACTTCAAGTCTCTCTTTATACTGCTTCGCTTTTTCTTCATACACTCGCTTCATTACAGGATCTTCAGTAAACCTAATCAGTTTCAAGAGAAGCTGGATAGCCTCCTTATAGTTTACTACCGCCTCCCCCCTCATACCTAGTTTATCGTACTTCACAGCTTCACGTGCACGCTCAGCGGCCAGCTTCTCCAACTCCCTCATATAAACCCGAAAAATAGCTGAAAAAGCTAAATTAAAATCTCTAACTTAAAAACATCTTAGCCTAATACCTCAATATGTTTATGTAGATACCATAGGATGTCTAGATAGAAAATTCTATTGGTTTAACAAGATATTGTTGGAGAGCTAAAGTTTTAAGCTCAGCCTCCAGATCTAGAAGATAGTTTGAGCACTATTGATTTAAGGGATGCAGTTAGTAAAGTGTTCAAAAGCAACCGTGAACTAGCATCTAGGATTATCAGGATAATCGAGGCTTTATGGAAGAATATTAAATCAGCAGGTGTTGAAGAACTAAAGATCATGAATTTCTGTGGAACACATGAGTGGACTACAACCCATTATGGTTTAAGAACACTTCTCCCAGAAGGTATAGACATAGTAGCAGGTCCAGGGTGCCCCGTATGTATTACACCATCTTTCTATGTTGAATCTGCAGTAAAGCTTGCTCTAGAAGATGTAAGAGTCTACACTTATGGAGATGCCTATAGGCTTCCAGCCGTTAAGAAGATAAATGATGTTAAGAGCTTAGCTGAAGCAAGATCAGTCGGCGGGGAAGTCTCAATAGTATATAGCTTACTTGACGCAGTTAAGGATGCAAAAAATAATAGGAAGGAATCAGCATTCTTCGCAATCGGATTTGAAACAACATATCCAATCTATGCTTCAACAATCCTTAAAAATATTCTCCCAGAAGACTTCAGGTTCATCGTTGCTGGAAGATTAACTCCTCCAGCGGCTGAATACGCTATAGAAAAAGTTGGAAAAGTTGATGGAATAATAGCTCCAGGCCACGTCTCAACAATAATCGGTGGAGAAGCATGGAAGCCTCTATCCGAGAAATATAGTATACCAACAGTAGTCTCAGGATTTGAACCACTAGATCTACTAGTATCTATTGCAGAGATACTTAAACAGATAGACGAAGGCAACCCTCGAGTTGTAATAGAGTATACTAGAGCAGTATCTTGGAGTGGAAACAATACTGCTAAGAACATGATTAATCAGATCTTCGAGGAGTACGATGCTGCGTGGAGAGGTATAGGATTCATACCGAGGAGCGGTTATAAATTGAGAGAAGAATACCTCGGGCTGGATGCATTACAAAGATACGGAATAAAAGAGCCAAGTCCAACTCAATGGAGCTATGATCTATCACCTGGATGTAGATGTGGAGAAGTAATAATAGGTAAGATAAAACCATTAGAATGTCCACTCTTCATGAGAAAATGTACATCAAACTCTCCATACGGTCCATGCATGGTATCATCTGAGGGAGCATGCAGTATATGGGCAAGACACTCATTTCAAGTTTTATCCCAAATCAGAAAACAATCTATACAGTCTGATAAATAAAATCTGGAGAATCTATGAAGACTCCTTAGAACAATAATTTCTCTTCCTCTTGACGAGGCTGAAAACTAATATATCCGTGAACATATAAGAAATAGGATAAAACATTGCTGGTTAAAGCTAACATCAAAGTTTATGGTAATGTGCAGGCAGTAGGATATAGAGTCTTTGTTAAGAGTATTGCTAGAATCATGAATGTTAGAGGTCTGGCTAGGAATCTTGAAGATGGCTCTGTCGAGATCTTCGCTGAAGCCGAGGAGAATACCTTAGAGAGATTCTTGAAAGCAATAGATGTTAAGGGTAGACCTGGAGACATACTAAGCCTAAACGTTGACAGGGTAGAAGTAAAGAAAGAGGGTGAGACAGGATATACTGGTCCATGGAGAGAATATACTTTATTTGAGATAGATTATGGAGAGGAGGTCGTTAGACCTGTTGAGAGAGAAATAGTTGAAAGCCTTGAATGGGCAAAACTATACTTTACAAAACTAGTATCAGAATTCACAGACTACAGAGGAGAATTCAGAAACTTCAGAGAGGAATTCAGAGACTATAGAGAAGAGTTTAGAGATTTTAGAGGAGAGTTCAGAAACTTTAGAGAAGAGTTTAGAGACTATAGAAATGAGTTTAGAAGCTTCGTAGACGAATTCAGAGACTATAGAGAAGAGTTTAGGGCTTTTAGAGATGAATCTCTGAAGATTGGTAGTGAAACTCTTAGTGAAGTTAGAGAACTTAGGAGAGATCTTAAGGCATATCTTGATGAAAGATTAGTGAAGATAGAGAAAGATATTGCTGAGATAAAAGCTAGGCTTGGTCTATTATGAGGGGCTGAAATAACCTTCATTTTCTATATTAAATTAGATTAATTAGATAGTCTACTACTATAAGCAGTTAGGTTGAAGATACATCTTAGAGACTGTGGGGTATTCTAGATATGGAGAGCTTGGAGAGATATGAGAGGCAGTTGAGGATAGAAGGATGGAGACAGGATAAACTCTCTGGATCAACCGTCATGGTTATTGGGGTTGGAGCTATAGGATGCGAAGTTGCAAAGAATCTTGCTTTAATGGGTATAGGAAGACTCATAATAGTAGATAATGATGTAGTTGAAGTATCCAATCTTAGTAGACAGATGCTATTTACAGATGAAGATGTAGGTAGACCGAAAACCTTGGCTGCACGAGAAAAACTAGTAAAGATGAATCCATGGATTAAAATAGATCAATATTATAAAGATGTTAGAGAGCTAAATATTGATCTTTTCAGAGAAGCTTCAGTGATCTGCTCATGTTTAGATAATTGGCCAGTAAGAAGATGGGTTAACTCTATGTGTATCGAGCTGGATAAGCCTTTAGTCGACATAGCTATGGACGGTCTCTATGCTAATCTTCAGGCAGTTCTACCTGGTAAGACTGCATGCTTAGAGTGTCATGGGGAAGACCTGATCCCTAAAGAGATACAGCTTGCAGAATGTACACTTAGGAGAAGAAGGCCTGAAGATTTGAAAAAAGACCTTGAAGAACAGAAAATACATATAAGCCTAGACTTAGTTGAGAAGCTTTTTGAAATAGGTGTAAAGACGGTCTTTGATATAAAGTATTCTCAAGCTCAGATATTTGAGGAGCTAGATGAAGTAACAAGGAATAAGATAAGAGAGATTCAAGAATTATTGAGGCCGAAGATGCCTGCTCTCCAGAGTATTGCTGCAGCCATCGCTGGATTAGCATCTACGGAAATAGTAAAAATTCTTCACGGAGAAGCTCTTGGAAAGGTCTTTGACGGTCTCCTTGTCTATGATGGATACTCGCTCAGACTTACTAAAGTCAAGTTGAAGAGGAAAACTGAATGTTTTGTATGTGGAGACCATGTGAAAACAGAGAATATAGAGATTAGTGTAAGTCCAGATGATAGAGTGATAGATTTAAAAAAGAAGATTGCTGAATCATTTGGTTTTCCAGATCCCGAAATACTCTACAAGAAATGGAGGCTAGAAGACAGCCAGGTGCTAAAAGAAGTAGGAATAAAAGATGGAGAAATAACATATGTAGAAACTAGTAGAAGGTTTACGCCTCTACCATTAAGGCTGGTTTTTAAAATCTAGAATAAAATCAATAACATTAAGACATAAAGTATTGATATTAATCTAGGAGTAAAACTATATCCAATAATAACTTTTATCTTCTGTAATTCAAGATAGAATACATATATAGTGATAGAGTAAGCCATCTATTTTGGTAGGTTGTAGTGAAGAGGATAAAGATAGGTAAGCCTGTGAATAGTGGGTTCTGGAATCCTTGGGCTGTTGAGGAGGTTAAGAAGACTACTCCGCCTCCACCTAAACTTGAAACTAAGCGTATATGTGTAATCTGCCTTTCGGAGGTTAGTGAAGGTGCACCTATAATAGAATGCCCATATTGTGGAGCTATCGGACATGAAAACTGTTTTGAAGATTGGATCACTATGAAAGGTAGATGCCCACTCTGTAGGAGACCTGTAACGCTTTAACCAAACTAAAAGGTTATCCACAAAGTAAACTATTACCTCTAGTTTTAGATTGTTAATACTTACATACTCCAGATATACGGTTATAAAGCTTTAAATTTAATATAGTCCAAGAAGTAGTTTAGGGTGAAAGAATTGGCAGGCGATTTAAAGAAAGAAGAAAAGAAGATTGAGATAGAGATTCTCCCTGAGTATCTAGATACTCCTAGTGGGAAAAAGGTAGCAACATTTGATTTTGTAATGGATGTTGCAAAAGCTTTGGAGGTCTTAGATGAAGCTGAAGCCAAGCTTGAAGAAAGAATTGAAAAAATAGAGAAAGGCGAAAATCTAGTTAAGCTTATTGAGAAGCTTGAAAAATTTGAAGTAAGGATATCATCAATTGAGAAGACTTTATCAAACTTAGAGAAGAATATCCAGACTGAGATGAGTGATCTATCAGATAAAGTCTCAGCATTAATAGATGCATTCCACGAACTAACTGAAAGACTGCAAAAGATAGAAGAAGCTTTTAAGGGCTAAGGTAAGCTCTTCTCAGTTCTCCTAGAAGCTTCTCAAGTCTAGACCTTTTGTCTTCTAATTCTCTAATCTCGTTTTCTAGTCTTCTCTTCCTCTCTGTTAAAGCGTTTACTTCTCCTCTCAGCTGAGAAGTTTTCTTCTCTAATTCTGTTGCTGCTTCTTCTCTTTCTCTAAGCTTGGCTAAAGATTCTTTAAGCTCAGCCTCTCTTTTTACAAGCCTCTCAAGTCTAATCTCTCTAAGCTTAAAATCTCTCATCATTTCTTTAACCATTTCTTCAAGTCTGCTTCTCGCCTCCTCAATACCAGTTAGGTATCTTTGGGATAACTCTGCAATCTTTTGTTCAAGCTCTCTCTTCTTCTCTTCAAGTGTATTAACCATCTCTTCTCTCATTTCTAGTTCTCTTTCTTTCTTTTCTAGTTCTTCCCTCCACTTCCTCACTTCTTCTTTCATGGCCTCTACCTCAGTCCTCTCCTTGACCAACAGCTGCATTTCCTGTTTAATCATCTCTCTTTCTTTAGTTATTGCATCGACTATGTCTTTTATCCCTTCCTGAACTGAGAGTAGCATATTTTCATAATATCTAACTATTGTTAATTCTTCAGAGACTTTCTCAATTTTCTCAATGAACGGTGCAATCTTTCCCTCGAATACTGATGGATAAGATGAGAGGTTAGATGTGAATGTAATTAAGTTACTTACATCTCTCCTAATATTCTCCAGCGTATTGTTTAGACGGTCAACTGCCTCTGAAAGTTTCTCGACAATACCTTGCCTAGTGCTTGATAATTCTTGAGAAAATCTTTGTTCTAATTCTTCAAGCCATTTCTCCTTTTTTGAAGATGTAAATATACTCATAGGACACCACTAGTATTATACTGAGGTTACTAATGTTGGATGAAATATAAGTTTTACTATCAAAAACATTTTAAGTAAATCAAGTAAATTATGCCTTAACTCCATAATAACTTATAAGAATGAAGGCTGATTTACTAGATTAATCAAAAATTGATAAGCTTTTGAGGAGTCAGGTTGGCCAATAAGCTCTGTAGTGATGAACTTGGCAGGATATATTCTTTTATAGAATCTCTATAGAAAGGAATGCTTGAAGAATCTCCTGATGACTTCTTAATCAGTCTTCTATCCCATTATTACTCATAGATCTTATTGATTCTTTGGAATATACTCAGCTCATCTCTATAACTATTATTTCATATCCTACTCATATCTCTTAGCTAAGTATTTTGTCTGCATCTTTAGTCTTATTTTTCAATTCTTACCAGTCTAATCGTATCTCGTGAAACCTTCAATAGAAGTATAGAATCACTTTCACTATTCATCTCTAATCTATTATTAGTTATTAACTTGTTCAGAATACTTGTACACTCCAATAAATATACTCGATACTTTCTTTAACAACTCTACAGCTCTTTCCAGATATTAGGAAACAATCTATCAATATAATATTTCTCTACTTCCTCCCAAGTTTATGATGTAGCCGTCATTCTATATTCTCTTCTCAATATATTTTAAGACTTCATTAATGTTTTCTCTGAATAATATATTACATCTAGAAAAGCTTTTTCCTTTAGATTCTCGAGAAAAGTTTAAGAGAGAAGTTTATAAAAGAGATGTAGAATCCATGTGTAGAGGCGTATAGTATTTGATTGTTACACAGGAGGAAGCTATTTCCAGATTTTTTAAGATTGGTGCAGGAGGGGCTGTTGCAGGAGCCATACATATTCTTACTTTACTGCTCGGCTGGTATATTGAGACAGATGGAGAAGTTATCTTAACACTTACTGGATATGATTTTATTGAATCTTTCTTGTTCTCTATTATTGGTGGGCTGCTGGCAGGCTTCAGTTTACTCGCTGCATACTTAGTTAAGAAGTTGAATGTGATTAAAACAGTAATCGGGGGATTAACAACAATTGGAGGCCTAATAGCACTATCTTCTCCAATATATGTTTATGTATTCAAGATTCTTGGAGTAAATCTAAGAGGTTATCCAGACTTAGGTTTTTTTGCAGCAATATTTACAGCAATCGTAGAGCTTGGCATAGGCGCCCTCGTACTGCTAACACCCTTAAAGAAAGAAGTAATCTACCCTATGGAAGCACCGACTACTACTGTATATCCTGGGCCACTATCTGCTGAGCCAAGTGTGTCACGTCCATCTTCTGGAAGGAGCGCTAGTAGACCGACTGTAGCACATATAGATATTGCCGAAGATGTTGAAGAAGGAGTATGTACGATATGCTATTATCCATTAACTAGTGAGAATGCTGTTAAATGTAGTGCATGTGGAGCACTCTTCCATAGAGATTGTATAGATGCTTGGGTTAATATAAATCACTTTTGCCCAAACTGTAAAGCAATAATATACGGTTAAAAAGAATACTTATTAATCTTTTATAATCTATGCTGAGAATAGAAAACATAAGTAGATTTATATGGTTCAAGATTATGCTCCAGATCTAGGTAGGTTGCTTTGAGTAGAGCTTCAGGCATAGATCAAAAGTATGAAGAAGTAATGAGGCTAGCATTGGAGAGGGGGTTCTTTCATCCTGCTTCGGAGATATATAGTGATGCTCCTGCAGGATTCTGGGATTATGGTCCTCTAGGAGTATCTCTTAAGAGAAAGTTCATCCAATTATGGAGGAGAGAACTTGTTAGAAGAGATAACATGATTGAGATTGATGGCGCTCAAGTTCTATCTAGAAACGTTTTTGTAGCTTCAGGACACTTGAAAAGCTTTGTAGATCCGATTGCGAAATGTCCAATATGTAACTCAGTTTATAGAATAGATAAACTAATTGAGGAAACAGTAGGATTACATATACCTGAGAGGCTCGATCTAGACAAGATTAAGGAGATAGTTAAGGAAAATAATATTAGATGTTCTAAATGTAGGGGGGAGCTAACTGAATTCTCATACTTTAACATGATGTTTAAGCTTGAGATAGGAGCTACAGGTATTGATGCATACCTTCGGCCTGAAACCTGTCAATCCATATTCGTAGATTTTCTAAGATTGTTTAAAGTTATGAGATGTAAACTCCCAATAGGTTTTGCTCAGATAGGGAAAAGCTTCAGAAATGAGATCTCTCCAAGACAGGGATTGATTAGAATGAGAGAATTCTATCAAGCAGAGATCGAAGTATTCTTTAATCCTAAGAAGGCTAATAATATACCTAAAGCAGAGCCTTTAATGGATTATGTTTTAAGATTACAACCAATAGATTCGGATAAGATCTTAGAAATTACCTGTCAAGAAGCATTAAAGAGAGAGCTCATATCAAGTAGTCTTGTAGCATATTATCTCTCCCTTATTCAACTATTTTACGAGAAGGCTGGAATACCTAGGGATAAGATAAGACTTAGGCAGCTAGGAGAAGATGAAAGAGCATTCTATGCTATTGAAGCATGGGACCTTGAAGTAGAGACTAGTCTAGGATGGATAGAGCTGGTTGCATGTAATAATAGGGGAGACTATGATCTGGGGGGGCATCAAAGAATCAGCGGTCAAGAAATGGTTGTTCTAGATGATGGAGAGAAGGTTCTACCACATGTCTTCGAGCTTTCAATGGGAATAGATAGAAGCATATACTGTATACTAGAGACAGCATACGGTAGCATAAATGGAAGAAACGTCTTAAAGATTAATCCTGAATTAGCTCCGATACATGCTGCAGTACTTCCTCTAGTTTCAAGAGAGCCTCTAATAAGCAGAGCTAGAGAAATATATGACTTGCTAAGAATAGATTACGATATTTTATATGATGAATCTGGCAGTATAGGTAGGAGATATGCTAGGCAAGATGAGGTAGGTACACCCTACTGTATAACAATAGATAATCAAACTCTAATAGACGATACAGTAACAATTAGGCATAGAGATACGACTCATCAATTTAGGATAGAGGTATCAAAACTACATGATTTTCTATCTAGAAGCTTCAGAATAAATTAATCAAGATATAGTCTTTACGTTATTCAAGTAATACACTGTCTATAATTGCTGAGCATCTCGACTTTACTTGTAACGTTTCCTTTAGATAGGCTCTCAGAAAGACTTAATAAAGGATTTAATATTTTAATAATTAGAGTAGTATCCTCATGGTGAATCATTATGACTTTACCTCGGGATAGGGAAGAAGAATTCAGGATAAGGATATTCACCTTTGTTCAAGATCAGATTAGGAAAGTCATAGACATGTATAAGGTTGCTTTAAACATGCTTGAAAGCTTTGTTCAAGATTCAAGTCTCTCAAAGCTCGAAGAGTTTTATCAGAAGATCTTGAAAGCAGATGAATCAGCTAAGGATACTAGTAGAATGATTGAGATGGAGATGAGTAACGTTGGCGCACTACTCACTAATAAGGAAGACTTCATCAGACTGGTAACAGAGATTGATGAGATAGCTGACACTATTGAAGGAGTAGCTTATAGGATGGTTAACCTAGCAAGGATGAAGGCTAAACTTAGTAGAGAATTAAATAGTAAGCTACTAGAGCTAGGAGACATGGTCCTCTCAACTCTTAATAGGCTTCGAGAAGCATTACTAGCCATAACATTAAATATGAATACTTTCCAGCAGAAGATAAGAGAGACGGAGGAACATGAGAAGAAGGTTGACGATATCTACCGTACACTCGACTTAGCGATACTTACAAGTGACCTAAAGATTGCACCCCTCCTACTTACAAGAGAGATCGTATGGATGCTTGAAGAAATAGCGGATACAGCTGAGAAGATTGTTGATACTCTTAGAGCACTATCGTTAACAATATTCTAGTAGAGAATCCTTAAAGAGGATGACATACTTGATCGTTGCTGAGTTAATAGAAGACTCCGTGATTGTCTGGAATATAGAAGATGGTAGGAGACTCTATAGAGAGGGATTTTATGGGAAACCTCTTGGAATCCCTAAACCTAAGACGCCTGATTTTAATGCACCTTTAATACTAGATATTATTGAGGCAGTCTACTTAGTTGAGAAAAATAAGATTGAAGTATATCGTGAAGGTAGAAAGATGAGTTTAGAAGAACTTAAAGAACATGCTTCTAAAGCCTATGAAAGATTTGAAGAGAAATATTATGTATATAGAGACTTAAGGGAGAGGGGTTTTATAGTTACTCCAGGGATAAAGTTTGGAAGCGACTTCGCTGTATATAGGCTTGGACCAGGCTTAGAGCATGCGCCATTCATAGTCCAAGTAAAGGATAAGGAAGAAAGTATATCAGCATTAGAAATAATCAGGTCTGGAAGGTTAGCTACAACAGTTAAGAAATACTTTACAATAGTTATCCCAGACACTAAAATTAAAACAAACACATACATACTCTTTGAGTGGTTTAAGCCATAAAGATATTCCAAGCTATCTATAGAATAATGTTTATCAATGTCTTTTAATCTCTCATTATATTAGCCTCTCCACTATAAAATTTGAGGTAAACATCTACTAATTTGAAGATAGCTTTATGAGTCTCTCTAGAGTAAAACTTCAGGTTATCTACACTTCTTTGCTTTATGATTCTTTCAACTTCGTCAGCTTCTATGTCTACGGGTAGAGTGTTTTTTGAGCCTACTGCGAAGCCCCACATAGATGAGAAAGACTTGATATAACATCCATAATAACAAGTTTTCGGGAATACTTGAGAGAGAGTCTTAACAATAGAGAGAAAGATACTCGGTGTATGAGAAAGAGATGATGCTTGTGTAACGATCATCCCACTCTCCGAGAGTTTACTATATGCAAGCTGATAAAACTCTAATGTGTAGAGTTTCTCTGCAGGCCCTCCTTTAACTGGGTCAGTTACATCCATTATTATTACGTCATATCGATTATTAGGTTGTTCTTCGAGGAAGCTCCTTCCCTCATCAATGTAGAGTTTAAGTCTCTTGTCTTGGAAAGCTTTTGTAGACCATGGAATATACTTTTTCACTAGCTCGATTAACTCTCCATCAAGGTCTACCATAGTTATCTCTTCTACGACGTTATGTTTTTCTACTTCTCTAATCGTTGACCCTTCTCCACCCCCGACTACTAGTATCCTGCTAGGTCTAGGATGAGCTACTAAGGTTGGATGAACGAG
>Ga0197143_1001516_pt1 | contig 19459 bp, 19 predicted proteins | sample GBS70_MetaG_FD_148603 | JGI IMG/M metagenome (GOLD analysis project Ga0197143, IMG submission 148603) | Sediment microbial communities from Great Boiling Springs, Gerlach, Nevada, United States - GBS 70_MetaG | ecosystem: Environmental > Aquatic > Thermal springs > Hot (42-90C) > Sediment...
TCTTTTGGATTATGCTGTCCATCACCATCAATAGTAACAACAATATCAGCTTTTTTAAATTTGGCATATTCTATTCCTGTTTTTGCTGCGGCTCCTTTACCACGATTCAAAATATGCCGCAAAACTGTGGCCTCTGCTTTTTTGGCCACATCAGCCGTTTTATCTTCCGATCCATCATCAACAACAATTATGTTCTTAAATCCTTCTTTTTTAATATCGGAAATCACCTTTCCAATAACTTTTTCTTCATTATAAGCTGGTATAACAATAAATATCTTTGGCATAAGATCTATAGATTTTTAAACTTCTTAAAATATTCCTCATTTGAAATTTTTGCGGTTCGAAGGTTATTTTTTATTATAAAAGTCGGCATGGTTTTATAGCGGGGGATAACAACCGGTCTTATAAATCCTTTTTTCATAAAAATCATATGATCACCTTTGGTATAAATATGCATCCATCCTTCTTTTTAAAAGAACTTAACTAATTTTTGATAATGAATTGGTTTGATCGATGGCATATTCTTTTAAGAAAAACGAAAGACAAATGGCTCAATGATTATCTTTGGAAAAGAAGAGGATTTTTTAAGATCTATACCTATATCAGTTAAATATTCTTCAAGTTTGTTTTGTTTTTTAAGTTCTTCAATTACCAATTCTAATGCTTCTTTTACATTTTTTCTTGCTTCTTTTTCAGTTTTACCACAGGAAGATAAATCAAATTCGGGAATATAGGCAACATAAGGTGCATCTTTTGCCTCTTTTTCGTAAAGAATTTTTATGGTGATAGGAAATTGAATTGACATAAATTTATTATAACACATACCTTAATTTTTTATTAAAAAAATTTTAAAAAGGAATTAAGAAAAACAATTGAGTGATATCATAAAAACCCAAACAAATAAAATTAAATAGAAAAATTAGCTGGTCTGATGATTGCAGTTGTTTCTTTTATAAATTGATCAGCATTTAAAATCTCAATATATACTGGTTTATTTTCTTTATCAAAATGAACGACAAAATTGCCCATTTCCTCAGCATAGTCAAAAGGTTTATCAGCAATTTTTATTCTTAAAATTTTTGATTGTTTATCGTATGAATATTTCATAGATATGATTTTGTTTTTTTATATTGTTTTTTTATTTTAAATTTATTATAGTTTAGGGTTTAGGATTATTTAGTCCTCCGAATCGGAGGATAGAATTTAGAATTTATTTCGTGCTTGGTACTTTGAATTTAGAATTTTAAACTGCAATTTTTAACTTCTGAATTTTAATTTTTAACTTTCTAATAAATATCTTCAATAAGATCTATAGATTTTTTAACTTCGGAAAAGAAGGGGATTTCTTAAGATCTAAATCCAAATCAGCAATAACAATCAATATCTTTGGTATAAGATTTTTATTAAGATTAAATTAACATTATTATATCCAATTTTTTAAATTAAAAAAGTTTTTTAAAAAGGAATTTAATTAAAATGGTAATTTTGCACTTTGACTTTATTTTTCTTATATTTTAATTTTCTTATCCTTTTCCAATAATCCAAAACTTTAATTTTGTTGCCTATTGTCTATAGACAAAAATTTCTCCCTCTTGTATGGTATATTTAAAATGAAGGGCAATTTTGTTTATAAGCGCCTAGGTGAAAAACTCTCAAGAATAAGAAAACAAAAAGATATATCCCAAGACAAACTATCTTTTCTTTGCGATGTTGACCGCACTTACATTGCCAAAATTGAAAATGGAAAAGCCAATCCTTCTTTTAAAGTTTTAATGAAGATTGCCAAAGGATTAAAAATAAAACTTTCAAAACTTTTGGAAGGGGTGTAAGGTTTAAATTCAAATAAAAAATTTTTAAACTTCTATTATTAAACCAAATATTAAACACAAATCTTTCAACTAATTAATGATAAAATAATTAAATGTAATTAATAAAATAATTAAATGTAATTAAATGATTAGTTTTCTAAAAAATTTTACATACTTCGAATTAACCATTTTTGGTAGCTTACTCGCTTGGTTATTAACGGCGGCGGGTGCTTCTTTGGTATTTTTTTTTAAAAAAATAAATGAAAGATTAATCAATATCTTTATTGGTTTTTCGGGCGGAGTGATGTTGGCGGCTTCAATTTGGTCTTTGATTATTCCTGCACTTGAGATTGAAAAAAAAACCAACAATTTAAATTTTTTGCCAGTCACTTTAGGTATTTTAACAGGAGCAGTTTTTATTTTCTTTATTGAAAAATTTATCAATTTTATTTATCAAGAAGAACAAAAAAACAATGAAATCAAAAAAATTGTCAATTACGTTGGTAAAAAAAACCTTCTTTTGCTTCTTGCCATTTTTATTCACAATCTTCCTGAAGGTCTTATCATTGGTATTTCTTTTGGATCATTAAATTTTACTCACCTACCAATTACCCTCACTTCATCCTTTATTCTTACTTTGGCTATTGCTATACAAGATTTTCCTGAAGGAATTGCCTCATCTTTTCCATTAAGAACTAACAATAAATTTACTCCCTTTAAAAGTTTTTTCTTTGGTCAATTATCAGGATTGATTGAGCCAATTGGAGCAATTATCGGCTATTTTTTTATAAATATTTTTCAGATGCTTATTGTTTACCTTTTGGGATTTGCTGCTGGGGCGATGCTTTATGTTATTTTCAAAGAATTAATTCCAAGCTCACATTCAGAAAAAACTGCGGTTGGTACTTTTGCCACAATCTTTGGGTTTTTGTTAATGATGATTTTAGATACCTTTTTAAATTGACTAATCATTACTTTATCTTTTAATTTATAATATCTTATGTTTATTGCCGTAGATATTTCTCAACTTATCTATCAAGCTACTGGAGTTGCCAATTACACCTACAATCTAGTAAAAAACATTCTTTTATTTGATAAAAAGAACTATTACAAACTATTTTTTGTTAGCAAAAACCCTTTTAAAAAATACCCTTTTTTAGAAGAATTTAAAAATTTAGGAGCAAAGATTTATCGCTATCCAATACCCATGAAAATACAAAAATTTCTATGGCAGGATAACAATTTTTTATCAATTAATCGATTAATTGGTCAATTTAAGATTTTTTACTCTTCAGATTTTTTAAGACCAAAAACTGATAAAAATGTCAAAGGAGTAACCACAATTCACGATCTATCATGGAAACTTTACCCAGAATATCATACCAGTGATGTAATAAAAGCTCACGAAAAAAAAATAGAAAAAACAATAAAGTATGGTGATGAAATTATTGTTGATTCAAAAAATACCAAAAATGATCTGTTAAAACTATATCCGCAAATAAAAAAAGAAAAAGTCCATGTGATTTATCCTGGGATAGGGGAGAGGTTTAAAAAGATTGAGAACAAAAAAGCAATTGAAAAAGTAATAAAAAAATATCTAAAACGTTATCCGTTAAACGTTCCACGTTATATGCTTTATGTTGGTGCCATAGAACCTCGAAAAAACTTAGACATTGCCATTAAAGTCTTTCATAAACTTCTTAATACTTGCTACTTACTACCTGATACTAAATTCTTAATTGTTGGTCGTGCTGGTTGGAAAAATGAAAAAATATTTCAATTAGTAAAAGACTTAAAATTAGAAGACAAAGTTCTTTTTTTAGGCTATGTTGAAGATAAAGACTTACCGTATTTTTACAGTGGTGCTATGTTAACCTTTTATTTATCATCCTACGAAGGTTTTGGTCTTCCACCTTTGGAATCATTAGCCTGTGGGACAGCAGTTATAGCAGGTAATAACTCTTCAATGAGAGAAACTTTACCAAAAGATTTTTTGGTTAACGAGAAAGATGAGGAAGAAATCTATAAAAAAGTAGTTGAGATTTTAAACAAAAAACCAAAGATCGATTCCCAAAAAATTAAAGAAAAATTCTTATGGGAAAAATCAGTCAAAGATATAATTTACCTTTTTGAAAAAATTAAAAAACAATAAAACCAAAAACCACAAAAAAAGACAGTCTTTAATAAAGACTGTCTTTAGAAAGTTGTTTACAAAATTATGGATAGTATATTAGAATTTTAATATGAAAATCCTTGAAGTTTTACCCACAGTTTTTCCTGAAGTAAAACTTATCAAATTCGCTCGTTTTGTCGACAATCGAGGCTACTTTACCGAAACCTATCGTTTCTCCCAGCTTGAAGAAGTAATTCCCGACTTAAAAATCAAACAAGTAATGGAAAGTCATTCCAAACAATGGGTTTTGCGCGGTCTTCATTTTCAGTACGATCCACCAATGGGCAAGCTTGTGAGGACAGTTGTTGGGGAAATGATTGATTTTTTTTTAGATATTCGACCAAACTCCAAAACTTTTGGAAAAATTGGTGCATTTAGAATGCCATCAAACTGGGAAGATGATTTTGATATCTGGATCTGGGTTCCTTTTGGTTTTGCGCATGGTAATTTATATCTTAAGGAATCAACGATTGAATATTTTGCCACTGCAACGTGGAATCCATCATCTGAGGTAGGCATTAATCCGTTATCAGATGATATTGATTGGAGTTTGGTTAATAAAGAAATTTTAGATATCTTTAAAAAGAATCAAGATAAATTTATTATTTCCGAAAAAGATAAAAAAGGAATCACTGTCGCTTACTGGAAAAATGATAAAAGAGCTAAAAAAATTTTTTCACTTTAGAAACAATTGCCTTTTCATCAATCCCCATATAAACCAAAAGTTCTTCAGGTTTTCCCGACATTGGAATTTTGGAAACACAAAGGTGGGAAAAATTTTCTAAACTAATTTTATTTTTTACTAACAAAGAAGAAACCGCCTCACCCAAACCCCCATAAGGATAATGATCTTCAACAACAATTATATTTTTTGTTTCTTTAGCCAAAGACAAGATTGTTTTTTCATCTAAAGGTTTAATGCTATAACAGTCTAAAACAACTAAATCGATATCATAATCAACCAAATCTTCTTGAGCTTTTAACGCCTCAAAAAGAGTAATCCCTGCTGTTAAAATGAGGACTTTTTTTCTAAAATTTTTAGCCAAATCAAGCCGATGAATGACTGATCCACCAATTTCAAAAGAAAAATTTTGATCATAAATTATTGGCGTTTTTTCTCGAGTTAGTCTTAAATAAAAAATCCCTTGATTTTCAGCCATTATCTTAACTAATTTTTTGGTTGAAAAATAGTCAGAGGGATAAAAAACAACTGATTCCAAAATCGAGCGCATCATCGCCAAATCCTCCAAACCCATCTGCGATGATCCATCGGCCCCAATTGAAACACCAGCATGAGAACCCGCAATTTTTAAATTGGCATTTGAGTACTGAGCCATTCTTATCTGATCAAAAGCCCGGGTTAAAAAAGCAGAAAAAGTTGAAACAAAAGGAATAAATCCCATCTTATCAAATCCTAAAGCAACCGAAACCATATTCTGCTCGGCAATAAACATCTCAAAAAAACGATCGGGAAAAACTTTTTTAAATTTTTCCGCATAGGTTGAATTGGATGTCTCAGCATCCAAAACCACAATCTTTTCATTTTCTTTTCCTACCTCAACCAACGCCTCTCCATAAGCTTCTCTTGTTGCTTTTAAAAAAGAATTTGAATCGATCATAGTTTTAAATTTATTTTTAAAATTTTTTAATTAATCGTTATGCGTCATGATATGGGTGTTAAAAATAACTTTTTAACCTCCCCAACAAATTTTTGATCTCATAACTTTTTTGATCTTGAGAAGAAAAAGAATTAACCCCCAATTCATTTTGGTCAATATTTTTTTCATCTTGTTTTTCCAACTCTTCCAAAGCTTTTTTCAACTCATCTTGAGTTAACGCTTTTCCATGCCAACCTTCTTTATCTTCCAAAAATGAAACCCCTTTGCCTTTTATAGTTTTTGCCAAAATCACTTTTGGTTTCTTCTCAACTGAAAGCAACGCTTCCTGATAGACTTTATTAATCTCTTCCAAATTATGCCCATCAACTAAAAAAGTCTGCCAAGAAAAGCTTTCAAAACGTTTTTGATAAGAAGAAATATCCCAACCCAACATTGTTTCACCTCGTTGTCCTAAGCGATTGATGTCTAAAATGGCAATTAGGTTTTCTGTTTTATAATAACCGGCAAGCTGAACTGCTTCCCAGATTTGACCTTCGGAAACTTCAGAATCACCTAGTAAAACAAAAATGCGTCCTTTTTCCTTTTTTAATCTTTTTGCCAAAGCCATACCCAATCCGATCGATAAACCTTGACCTAAACTTCCAGTTGCCACTTTTACATAAGAAAAACGCGGTGTTGGATGACCTTCTAAAGTACTACCAAACTGACGCAGCGTTTCAAGTTTTTTCTCATCAATTTTTCCCAAAACTACATATAAGGAGTAAAGTAAGGGGGCGGCATGACCTTTGGAAAAAATCACCTCATCATTTTTTTCATTGAAAAAACCAGCAAAAAATAAAACCGTCATCAGTTCCACTGCCGAAAGTGAAGAAGTTGGATGACCAGAAGAAGCAGATGTTGTCATTTTAAGAATTAGTTTTCTTATTTTTTTTGTTTTTTTTGATAAATCAGAAATCATAATTTAATGTTAGAAAATGAGATATTTTTTTTCAACCTAAAAATAAAAAAATCAAATTTTTATTTAAGAAAAAAAATTATCTTAAGGTAGATATTAGAAATAACCAAAGAAGTCAAAGTAATAAGAAAACTATTTTTAACAAAATTAATAAATGATATTCTATTACCATTTTTACTATTTAAACTTCTGTTATAAAGATCAGCGCCAATTATATTAACTGACGAAGCAACTAACGTCAGATTAGCCCCAAGACATGTTCCCAAAGACAAAGCCCACCAAACCGGAAAAACATCAATTCCTTGAGCTTGAAAAGAAAGAATAATCTTAGATAGGATAATCGTTATTGGAATATTATTAAAAACAGCAACTAAAAAGCCTGATAACCAAAGTACTAAATAGGTAATTAACTCAGGGTTTTTGTTGGTTGAGACTAAAAGATATTTTGAAACTAAATCAAAGACGCCTGTTTTTTCAACTGCGGCAATAGTTACAAAAAGACCGATAAAGAAAAATATTGTTGGCCACTCAATCTCTTTGTAATATTCTTCTGGATTTTCTTTCGTTAAAAGAAGTAATAAAATTGCCCCAAATAAAGCGATAATTGAGTTTTCAATATGCAATACTGAATGTAAAACAAAACCAATTAAAACAATAAAAAGAACAAAAATTGATATTAATGTCTTTCTTACGTCTTTTATTACTCCTTGTTCTTTTAATTTATTAATAATACTAATCTTTATAATATTCTTTCTTAGTTCTTTTGCCCATTTTAAATAGATTAAAAAGAAAGAAAAAAATAAAATTACTAAAACCACGGGAGTATTGTAACGAATAAATTGATTAAAATCAAATTTGGCATAACCACCAATAATAATATTTGGTGGATCGCCAATTAAAGTCGCGGCTCCGCCAATGTTGGAAAAAAATATGGCTGAAAAAACAAAGGGTAGGCTATTAATTTTAGTAATTTCAGAAATAAAAAAAATTACTGGTAAAATAAGAAGAATAGTTGTCACGTTATCTAAAAAAGCCGATAAAAAAGCTGTCAAAAGAGAGATAAAAAATAACATTCTTAAAGGTCTGACTTTAGCCAGTTTTATTGTTTTTAAAGCTAAGTATTGAAAAATACCCGTTGTTTTGGTAATAGCAACAATAATCATCATTCCCACTAAAAGACCTAAAGTATTGAAATCAATTGCCTCAATCGCTGATTCAAACTTAATAAATTTAAAAATTATAAGAAAAAGAGCGGTAAAGGCAACAACAACCGATCGATTAATTTTTTCTGTAGCAACTATTAATAAGGTAATTAGTAATAAATAAAAAGGAATTAGTTGGGTGTTAATCATAAAAAATTAATCTAATTTATCAGTATCATTTACTAAATAAACAAGCTTATTTTCAATAACCTCCTTATCAATAATACCAACTACTTTTTCATTTTCATCCAAAACCGGTAAATAATCAAAATTATAACTATACATTAAAGTAATTACTTTCATTAAATCATCGTTTATTTTTACTGTAACAGGATTTTTAGTCATCAAGTCTTTTGCTTTTTTTGTCTTAAGCTTTTTAAATTTTTCTTTATCAATCAGTTCATTTGAAGAAAAAAAATTAAGAAGTTTATCAATTTTTAAGAAGTAGGGAACAATTTCTTCAAGAATATCATACAAAGTAATTATCCCTTCGGCTTTACCTTCTTCATTGGTAACAACATAAACTCTTTTTTTTGTCTTTTGCCAAGTTAATAAAATTTTTTCTATACTATCTTCCTCTTTTCCAATACAGATATTTTTAAAGTAAAAAGAATCAACTTTATAATTTTTATATTTATTATCAGAAAACATTTTTAACAAAAATTTAAAAGTTATAATTAAAAAAATTTTAATAAATTTAAATAAAAAAATCTATTGAAAAATTTATTTTATAAAAAATTATAAAAAAATTCAACTTTTTTAAAATATATATATTTTACCAAATATATTTTACCAAATACTCTCCCTCAACCACTTTTTTAAATCCTAAATTTCGATAATACTCTCTTGTCCCAACTGAAGAAATTACCGCTATTTTTGAAAGATTGAATTTTTTGGCAATTGTTATCGCTTCATCAATTAATTTTTTTCCAAACCCTTGATGTTGAACTTTTCCTTTTTTTGATAGGGGAGTAGCAAAACCTAAAACATGAACTTCACGAATTAAAGCACAACCCTCTAAATCTTTAATAAAAAAACTTTCGTTTTTTAACACATACGATGGAATCCTGAGTCTAAGATATCCCAAAAGCTGATAATCCTGATCAACAAACTCCAAAAAAAACTCCTCCCCATCTGATGCTTTATAATTTATCACATTTAACTTTATTGGTAATTTTATCTTTTTACTGCGAATCTCACGACAACGAATACAAAGACAACGGATTCCTTCTTCTTTTAATTTTTCTTCTAAATGTTGACGAAAATTTGAAGGAAAAGTTTCAACTACTAAATCATTTTTTGTTAAGTCTCTTACCAATCTATTAATTCTAAACCAAGGCTTAACAATTTCTTTTTTAAATTTTAAGGTTAGATCAAGAAGATATTTTTCATCAATTGGTTTAAAAATCCCTTTCTGATACCAATCAGCTAAAAGACTATTTTTAACCACTTGGGTTGGATAAAATTTTATGTTATCTGGTTTTAATCTTTCATCTTCAAAAACCTGACGAAGATTTTGAAAATCTTTTTCAAAATTTGATCCAGGAAGACCAGGCATCAGATGATAGGTAACCTTAAATCCGGTATCTTTTAAAAGTTTTGTTGCCTCAAAAACTTTATCAATTGTGTGACCTCGTCTAACAATTCGAAGAATTTCATTATCAACCGACTGAACACCAAGTTCAACTCTTGTTACCCCCAAATACCTAAGAAATAAGACCTCATCTTTATTAATCCAGTCTGGTCTTGTCTCAATTGTTAACCCAACCATCCTTGATTTTGCCTTTTCGTTTTCTTTTTTTGCCTCTTCTAAATTTTTTGCTTCTTTAAACTCTGTTTTACCCTCAATAATTAATTTTTCAAAATCGGTATTTAAACCATCAAAAACTCGCTTTACAAACCACTCCCGATATTTTTTATCATAAAAAGAAAAAGTGCCCCCTTGAATAATAAGTTCTACTTTATCAATTGGATGACCAGACAAATAAAATTGAATTAAACGATCTTGAACTTGTAAAAAAGGATCAAAATTTGCTCTTTTTGCTCGTTGCACTGCTGCTTCATCGGAAAAATAACTTTTTGGCGCATCAGAATTGAAAGCACAATAAACACAGTTATAAGGACAAGAATTTTTTGGCGAGGTAAAAACTGACAAAGGAACTATCCCTGATAAAGATCTTATTTTTACAACCCTTAGCAAATTCAAAAAATCTTTATCAACTTTTATTTTGTTTTTAAAATACCTAAGATAAACAAAATAAATCTGCCAAAGTTTTGGAAAAAAATTTTCCTTTTTTTCATCAATAAAACCTCTTATTAAACTCATCAACTTCTTTCTACCTTTTGGACTATTTTTAATTAAAAATAAAAATAGATCTTTTAAAAGTTGATCATATTTTTGCGGATAGGTTGATGGATAGTACATAATAAAAAACTCAAAACGCAAAACTCAAAACTAAAACTAAAAAATTAAAAATAGTATTTTTGTTATAATTTTGCCGATGGAAAAAAAACTAATAGAAAAATATATCAAATTAATGCATCAATTTTATCAAAAATATAAAAAAGAAATAGGAGAAAGGTTAGTTGGGGTTATGCTTTCTGGAGGAATTGATTCATCAATTATCGCTTATTTTACTAATCTTTATTTTAAAAAAACTTTATTTTTTACTTTAGTTTCTGACGAAATAAGTGATGACCTTTTTTATTCTCAAACTTTGATGAAACAATTAAACAAAAAACTTGAAGTTATTTTTTATCAAAAAGAAGACGTTTTAAAAATAAAAAAAATGATTGTAAAAATTTTAGAAAAAAATAAAGTTGATATCAATCCAATGCAAATTGCTTTAGCTTCAGCTTTTTTTCTTGTTTGTCAAAAAGTAAAAGAAAAAAATATCAACTTTCTCTTTACCGGTCAAGGACCAGATGTCTTACTTGCTGGTTATCATAAATATAAAAATATTGAGAGAAAAAAATTAAACGAAGAAATAAAAAAAGATTTATCACTTTTGGAAATTGATAAAAAAAGAGATAGGGGAGTCGCTGAGTATTTTCAAATTAAATTAGTTAACCCTTATCTTGAAAAAGATTTTATTGACTTTTCTTTAAAAGTTCCAGCAGAATTTAAAATAAACTCACTTAACAATGAAGTTTACGAAAAGTATCTTTCAAGAAAAGTAGGAAAATTTTTAAAATTACCAAAAGAAATTATCTTTCGTCATAAAAAAGCTCTTCAATACTCAACAAAGATTATAAAAAGTTTAACTTGATTTTTTTAAAAAAGTTTTTTATGATTTTAAAATATCATTTAATCTCTTTAAAAATGAAAGATAAAAAAATAGAAAAACTAATCAAACTTGAAGAAAAAAGACAAAAAGAGGGAATTGAGCTTATTCCTTCAGAAAACTACGCCTCATTTGAAGTAAGAAAAGTTTTATCTTCCTATTTTGTCAACAAATACTCTGAAGGCTACCCCAAAAAACGTTATTATGGAGGAAATGAATATGTTGATGAAGTTGAACTATTAGCAATTGAGCGAGCAAAAAAACTTTTTGGTGTCCCTTTTGTTAATGTCCAGCCATATTCAGGATCTCCGGCTAATTTAGCGGTATATTTAGCCACATGTCAACCGGGTGATACGGTAATGGGCCAAGCATTAACAGCTGGTGGTCACTTAACTCATGGTCATCATGTTTCAGCAACCGGTATATTTTATAAATCAATTCAATATACTCTAAAACAGACAGATGTTTATAAACATCAGGATCTTTTTGATTATGAGGAAATAAGAAAATTGGCAAAAAAACATCGCCCAAAACTTATCTGGGTTGGGGCAACGGCTTATCCTTTACAATTTAATTACAAAAAATTTGCCGAAATTGCCGATGAGATCGCTGCCTATTTGGCAGCCGATATCGCTCATGTTGCTGGTCTTATTGTCGGTGGTGTTCATCCCTCCCCGGTGCCTTACGTTCATATTATAACAACCACCACTCATAAAACTTTACGCGGACCCCGAGGGGCTATGATTATGGTAACAGAAAAAGGAATAAAAAAAGATCCTGAGTTACCCGATAAAATCAACAAGGCTGTTTTTCCAGGACTTCAAGGAGGTCCCCATGACAATCAAACCGCCGCCATTGCTGTTGCCTTATATGAGGCTTTACAACCATCATTTAAAAAATATGCTGCTCAAATTATAAAAAACAGTCAGACTTTGGCTCAAATTTTAAAAGAGGGCGGTCTTTATCTTATTGGCGGAGGCAGCGAAAATCATTTAATTTTAGTTGATCTAACACCAACTTTAGGTAAAGGAATGGGGATCTTTGCTCAAAAAGCATTGGATAAAATTGGACTGACTTTAAATAAAAACACTGTCCCAAACGAAACTTCATCCCCATTTTATCCATCAGGCATTCGCCTTGGAACACCGGCTGCCACCACCCGGGGAATGAAAGAAAAAGAAATGAAGTTTATCGGCCAAAAAATTTTACAGGTAATTGAAATTTTAAAAAAATATCATTTACCAGAAAACAAAGAAGAAAGAGGAAAATATATTGCTCAATTTGAAAAAGAAATGGAAAAAAATCCATTAATTAAAAAACTACGGGCTGAGGTTAAAAAATTAGCACTAAAATTTCCCATTCCTTAGTCTTTATTTTTAGATTTGATTAAATCTTGAATTCTTTTTAAATCCGCATCAACCATCATTTTTACCAATTCTTTAAACGATACTTTTGGCCTCCATCCTAGTTTTTTAAACGCTTTTTTGGGATTAGCTTTTAGATTTGGTACTTCAGCGGGGCGTTTAAATTGAGGGTCAATTTTTACATATTTTTGCCAATCTTTTATCCCCACATAAGAAAAAGCCAGTTCAACAAACTCTTTTACCGAATGATTCTCCCCAGTGCCAACCACATAATCATCAGCCTTATCCTGCTGAAGCATAAGATACATCGCCTCAACGTAATCACCAGCAAATCCCCAGTCTCTTTTTGCTTCTAAATTTCCCAGTCTTAATTCTTTTGATAATCCCAACTTTATTCTTGCTACTCCATCGGTTATTTTTCTGGTTACAAACTGAATTCCTCTAATTGGTGATTCATGATTAAACAAAATCCCATTACAGGCAAAAATACCATAAGCCTCACGATAATTCACTGTAATCCAATAAGCATAAACTTTGGAAACTCCATAAGGAGAACGGGGATGAAAGGGAGTTTTTTCATCCTGATAACCGTTAGTGTTTTGTAAGCCAAACATCTCAGAAGTTGATGCTTGATAAAATCTGGTTGTTGGGGAAAAATATTTAATGGCGTTTAAAAGATACAAAGGTCCCAAAGCATTAACTTCGGTCGTTAACTTTGCCTGTTCAAAAGAGGAACCAACAAATGATTGAGCGGCTAAATTATAAACTTCATCGGGACGAAGAGTGCGAATTAAATTCAAAAGTGATGCTTCATCGGTCATATCGCCCTCAACGTATTCGATTTTATCAGTAATCCCCAAAAAATCTAAATTTTCAAAATTAGGATTAGAATAGCGCCTAACCATTCCATAAACTTTATAATCTTTTTCCAAAAGAAACTTTGCCAAATATGGCCCATCCTGACCCAAAATCCCAGTAATCAACGCTGTTTTTTTCATAAAGAAAATAAAAAAAATTTATAATTTAAATTTAAGTTTTGAGTTTTTTATATAATATCTAAATGATACCAAAACTTCTTTCTTTTCTCAAACAAAAAACTACTCAAAATATAATCATCAACACCTTCGGTAACTATCTTAATGTCTTTTTTACTGCTTTTTTTGCTTTTTTATTGGTAAGGATTATGAATCCAGAAGACTATGGTGTTTTAAGTGTTCTTCTGGGAATTGCTTATGTCTTAGCCAATATTTTGGATTTTGGCATCTCCGCTAGTATTTACTCATACCTTCCAACAATTATTGAGGATAGAAAAAAAGCTTTTTCTTTTTTAAAAACCTCCTTTACCTTTCAAACGGTTTTTTCTTTAGTTATCGTTTTAATTCTTTTTATTTTTTTTCCTCTCTTTGATCAATATTTTTTTAAAACCAAAGCTTCTTTTTGGGAATTTTTTTTAACGTTTTTTTCTGTTATTCTTTTTATCTGGCAAAACTATGCCATAAACTCACTTTTAGCAGTTAAAAAAGTTTTTTTAGCCAACTTATTTTTAAATATAAGTAATCTTCTAAAAACCGTTTTTATTTTTTTTCTTATTTATCTTAAATTAATAAATATCGCTTTAATCATTTTTGTTTTTGGAATTTTTGGGCCTTTTATTTTTTTCCTTTTTCTTTTTTTTGATAAAAAACATGTTTTTTACAAAGTTTTAAAAGCTCCAATTAAAAAAGAAGAATTTAAAACTCAATACACCCTAACTTTTTTTGTTGCCTCTCAATTTTTCAATTTAGGAACAAGAATGGATCTTTTTCTTTTATCATTTTATTTTCCAAAAACTGAGACGGTTGGTTTTTACGGCCTTTCAACCAAAATTATTCTTACTCTTTTTGCCGCAGTATCAAGTATTACTCAGGTTCTTTCGCCAGATTTTGCCAGAATAAGAAAATATAAAGAAATAAAATTATTAATCAAAAAGAGCTTTTTTTATATGCTTTTACCAACTTTTCTATTTTTAGCTCTTTTTTTCACCCCTAATCAAGTTTTCTATTTTGCTTTTACAGAAAAATATAGTCAAACAGCCGAAATTACAAAAAGTCTATCAATTGCCTATATGCTTTATCCACTGGCTAATATTCCGGCCTTATACATTCTTTATACATTAAAAAAACCTTTTTATCTTTTAATTGGCAATTTTATCTTTTTTTTAATTAGTACTTTTGGGTGTTATTTTTTAATTCCCCAAAAAGGAGTTTATGGACCCCCGATTGCAATTTTTTTTGCCATTATAATTTCCTCTTTTTATCTAACTATAAAAACCATCCAGTTAAAACCTAATGATTAAATATTTTAAAGTTTTTGATACTCTTCCAATATAATTTTTATAGTCAACTCCATGAATTTCTACCGTATATGGAATTACATAAACTTTTTCTCTATTTAAAGAAAAATTATCATTTTGGCATTTTTTAAAAGAGTCAATTTTAATTTGAGGATAATAATAAATTAAAGGACCAGAAGATGGAGGGGACCATATAAACTTCTTCAATTTTTTTTCCAAGTTTTTTATCTGTCAATAAACTACCAATTTTATAAACTAAAAAACCAGAAAGAAGCGAAAAAATGATTGAGGAAAAACGAAGACTTGCCTCTGAATAACCAAAAATATTGGTCCAAAGTTTTAAAAAAAGATAGTAAAGCGGTGGATGAAAATCAAAAGGAGAAAATTTTTGAATAATTGATAAACAATCAAATGTCTTTACCACTTTTGCCGCACCGTTTCATCCAACTAAAGATTTTAAAAAAGAATCAATTTTAAATTCATAAAAAAATTTAAATATTGGATATTCCTTTAATCCTTCTTTGAGCGGGATACGGGAATCGAACCCGTCTCTCCACCTTGGAAGGGTGGCGTTAAACCGCTTAACTAATCCCGCATTTTTTTATAATTATAACAAATTTCAAAAAAAATTATCTTTTTACCGAAAGATAAATCCGCTGACTTTCCTCTAATTCCTGCCAAGTATTTATTCCAATACCAACCGAAGAAAAAGAAACTGTCAATCCCGCAACTTTTAAACCCTGGTTGGCTGCTATCTTAATTAATGAGTTTAAATAATACTCACCAGAAACTTTTGATTTGGGGATTTTCTTTAGGTTACTTTTTAAAAATTGAAAATCAAAACAATAAAAGCCAGCGTTTAACTCTTTGACTTTTTTTCTAATGGCTAAGGAAGCTTCTTTATATTCAACGCTATCAATAATATTGTTTTTTTTATCTCTTATAATATAACCCCAATGAAGTTTTTCATTTTCTTCACTCTTTGTTGTTATAATCGACATTACCGCTTTTTCTTTTTGATGAAGACTAATCAATTCTTTAACATCTTTTTTTTCATAAAACATTGTATGATCACCATAACCAACCAAAACAATTTCTGGTCTTATTTTCTTTTTAACTATTTCTTCAATCGCAACTTTTACAGCATGACCTGTTCCTAAACGCTTTTTTTGATAAGCATAAAAAACTTTTTTTTCTTTTAAAACTTTTTTTACACTTTCATAAAAAGCGCCAATAACCACAAAAATTTTATCAGCTACTTTTTCCATTAATTCTACCGAATAAAGAATCAGCGGTTTATTTAAAAAAGGTAAAGTTACTTTATTGGCCGTTTTTGCCTTAATTCTTGTTCCCTTACCAGCGGCCAAAATTATTCCAATTATCATAAATAAAAAAAATTATTTTTGATTTTAAATTTTAATTTTTAAATTTTTTAATAATCCCAGCCATTGGGATGTTTAGTATACCATGTGATTAACGATTTTACTGAATCCTCAATTGTCCTTTTTGGCCTCCAGCCTAAAACTTTTTTTGCCTTTTCAATTGAGGCATATATTTTTGCATATTCACCGGCTCTTGTTTTTCCAAAAACTCTCTCAATCTTTTTCCCAGTAATTTTTTCAACCTGCTCAACAATTTCCAAAACAGAATTGCCCGTCCCAGTTCCCAAATTAATAATCTCAAAAATATTTTTTTCTTTTAACAATTTCTCAACTGCCAAAAGATGAGCCTCATTCAAATCAACAACATTGATATAATCGCGAATTGGAGTTTTATCTTTTGTATCAACTTTGGGACAAGTTAGATAAAATTTTTCAATTCCCAAAGCGCCACGAACCGCATTTTGCACCAAAAGAACTGATGGTTTTTTTGAATCACCAATTTGCCCATCATCCGATGCACCACAAACATTAAAATAACGAAGAATAAAATAGTTTAAACCTAAAAGCTTCCCATACCATTCAATTATTTTTTCAACCATTCTTTTTGACTCACCATATGGATTTATTGGATTAGTTGGATGATTTTCATCAACTGGTGTATATTGAGCTTCACCATAAACCGCACAGGTTGAGGAAAAAACAAGTTTTTTGACATCAAATTTTATCATGGTGTTTAGTAAATTCAATGAACCGGAAACATTATTGGAAAAATATTTTTGCGGATTTTTCATCGACTCATCAACCATACAAGATGCTGCATAGTGAACAACCACTTCAATATCTTTTTCTTTTTCAAAAATATCATCTAAATTATTTTTTAAATCTCTTTCGTAAAAAGAAAAGTTGGCATATTTATTTTTTAAAACCTCAATTACCTGCCGATAACCAGTTTGAAAATTATCAATCCCAACCACCTGATGTCCTTTTTTTAAAAACAAATCAGTTGCCACCGAACCAATATATCCAGCACAACCTGTAATTAGTATTTTTTTCATATGTTTTAATTTTATATTTTTAACTTTTAATTATAACTTTGAACTTTATTTTATTAACCCTTAGTTTTTATCAAAGACGAAATTTTTAACTTTTAATTTTTAATTTATTTAGCGGGTGCCAATTAATTCGGCCTTCAGCTAAATATATTCCTCCAAAAACTAAAAATGAGCCGATTAGATAATAAACTGTTGGATACTCATTTAATAATGGGGCAGCAATCAATACAGCGACAATTGGATCAATATAGGCAAAAATCCCCACCTCTTGTGCCTCTATTTTTGATAAACCGTAATAATAAAAAAAATAAGCCGCCCCTGATGAAAAAAAAACTCCATAAATTATCCCCACCCAACCGGCAAAATTTAGGTTAGAAAAGGACCAACTTAATATTTCTTTTGGCACAAATAATAAAAATAAAATGCTTGAAAACAAAAAAGAAAAAGCCGAAACAAAATATGGATTAACTTTTTTTAATAAATCTTTACCAATAATCGTTGAAAAAACCGTCCCTAAGGTAGCCAAAACGATAAGCAAGTTTCCCTCAATCTCTCCCAAAAGCATTTTTTCTCTACCCAAAAAAATCGGTGAAAGAATAATAAGAAAAACTCCTACTAAAGCAGCCATCATTCCCAAAAACACTTTTAACCTTGGTTTTTCTTTTAAAAACAAAATCGAAAAAAAATAAATAAAAACCGGACCAGATGAGGCAATAATTGGTACGTTAATACTTTCTGTTTTTTTAAGTCCTAAAAAGAAAAAAGCAACATTGACAAAAATTCCAAAAAACCCAACTAAAAAAATTTGCACCCAACGCCTAAAAGTTATTTTTTGAAAATTTTTTAAAGCCAGTGGTAAAAATATAAGTCCGGCAAAAAAGAAACGAATAAAAGCCAAAGTAAAAGGAGGGATATTTTGTAAAGCAAACTTAAAAATAGGGGAGGCTCCACCCCAGATAATATTGGCAATAATTAAGGCTAAGATTGGGTTCATATATAAAATTTAAAATGCAAAAATTAAAATCTCAAAATGACAATGTAAAATTAAAAATGATTTGATTTAATATTTTAAATTTATTAATTTTTAATTTTTAATTTTCATTTTGAGATTTGAGATTTAAATTTTGAATTTTTTTTACTCAAATAAACTATTAGCTCTCCAATAATTCCTATTGAAATAATCTGAATACCAACAATTACTAATAAAACCCCAAGCCAAAGAATTGGTCGACGATATAAAAGAATATTATAAAAAATTCTTTCATAAACTAAAACAAACAATATCAAAAAACCAACCAAAGAAATAACACCACCAATTATCCCAAAAAAATGAAGGGGCCTCTCGGAAAATTTATATAAAAAATAAGCGGTTAACATATCAAAAATTCCAATAAAAAGCTTTTTTGAGCCAAACTTACTTTTTCCAAAACGGCGGGGATGATTAAATACCGGAACTTCTGTTACTTTAAATCCTTGATAAAAAACAAAAAGTGGAAAAAAACGAAAGTTATTGCCATAAAAAACAAAGTCTTTTAAAACCTGACGCTTGAAAACCTTAAACCCACAGTTAATGTCGGAAAAAGGGGAGTGAAGAAAAGTTTTCAAGAACCATGAAGCTACCTTAGAATAAACTTTAACCAAAAAATTATCCTGACGCTTAATACGATAACCATTCACAAAATCATAACCCTCATCAATTTTTTTAAAAAATTTTACTAAATCTTTTGGATCATCCTGTAAATCCGCATCCATAAAAACTAAGATCTTACCTTTTGAGTTTTCCACCCCAGTTTTTAGCGCCTCACCTTTGCCCAATCTTTTTTTATGAATTAATATCTTAAAGTTTTTAGATTTAAGTTGTGCTTTTGAGTTTTGAGTTTTAAGTTTTGAGATATAATTATCATCACTTCCATCATCCACCAATATTATTTCATACTCTTTTTTTAATCGATTTAACTCAAAAACCAAAGATTCAATCAAAACCGGCAAACTTTCCTTTTCATTATAAAAGGGAATAATCACTGAAATCATCATTTTAAAATTTTTAATTTTTAATTGTCATTTTGAGATTTAAATTTTACATCTTGAATTTTTTTATATACCTCAATTCCTCCCTGATTATATATCAAATTAAAGTTTTTGTCTTTTAAAAAATTGTCATAAAGCTTATTTATCACACTCTTTTCTTTTCTATTAACAATTTCATCTTTATTAATAATTACATAATCTGCTTCTTTGTAAACATCTTTTTTAATATTAAAAATCTCTTTATCAGAATAACCCAAAAC